>Ga0224506_10000016_pt1 | contig 194104 bp, 151 predicted proteins | sample SF_Jan12_sed_USG_2_FD_169108 | JGI IMG/M metagenome (GOLD analysis project Ga0224506, IMG submission 169108) | Sediment microbial communities from San Francisco Bay, California, United States - SF_Jan12_sed_USGS_8_1 | ecosystem: Environmental > Aquatic > Marine > Sediment | place: USA...
TCAGTTTCCATTTAAAAAGCTAAACTCCGTAGAGCCAATAGCTGTTTCAAAAATCCGAAAAAAATGCTTTAGCGGCGATGCAAAATATGGAAATGAGCATTTTTGGGTTTTTCTACAGTCTCGTTAGATGCCAGACAGGAGCATATCGATAGCGCCTAAAATATCGTAGCGGTATTTCTCTATTGAGTCGATTTCTTTCTTTAAGATAGATTTAGGTACTGTTGTTAATTGGTGGGTTAAAAGTACAAATTGACCCTGATCCGAAATTTGAATGATAGGGCACAGTTTTTTAGCGGCTGTGTTTTCAAGGGTTTTATACAGAGAAAGTGGAATTACAATTCTAGAGTTTAAGTCGCTCAGTAAGTCATTTTGTATATCCACGAAGTACGGATATATTTTGTTGGATGACTTGTTTTCATTTCGGTAAAGTGTAAATTGACTCACTAGAATTCCCTATAAGAATCAGAGAATAACCCATGATCATCCACCAGCTTATTTAAAGAATCAATGGCTTTCTTATTCTCCTTCAGCCAATTTTCTTTTTCTGCTGCTCTTACTTCGATTTCAAGAGCGTGTTCTAGTGTGGCTGAGAGGTTGATATTCAGTCCTTTCGCTTTAGAGAGTAAGTCACTGTTAATACTAAGGTTTGTGGGTTTCTTAGGGGCGTTTTTGTCAAAAATATGTTGCATTTGGCCTAACCTTTGTTCGGTATGCGCATTATTAATACGTATAAATAATGTAGCATATAAGAGCGTATCTAACAAGGCGTTAAACCAGGACATACTTTCGCGGCGCGCTTTTTGTAGAGTCGCACAAAAAGCCCACCGCTAAGGCATGCCTGATAACACTGCGTTAGCGATCGGCATAGATATGAGTACATATTCAGACGGTGGTAGATACTTAACAGAGTTTCAGGATGAAATTATTGTTCGCTGCCCCAATTGCCAAAAATCTGCAAAAATATTTGCAGGCGGTAAGCCTTATGGCCACAAAGGCGTGAGTCTGGCATGCCATCATTGTGGTTACAGCAAACACATATAGATGGTCTCTTATTGTGGTCTGTCCACTGCCTGCTTGCCTTCCTTTCATGGACAGCTCAGGGTCGCTAGACATTCATCGGTTAACCTTGAGGGGCGCTATTCAAGAAGTGAGTTACATTAACGTACTCCGTTAGTATCAGGATCAAACAAGGTGTAAACGATTTAGCTAATCGTATTGTTGTACGCCAGTGAGATGTCTAATCAAGCCGGCGGGTTCACAGCGTTGATACATAAATTGACTATCGGATTTGCAATCAATGATTGAGCCAATTTACTTTTGTATTCCGCATCGAGTCCAGTTTGACTTCCAGCTCATCCCACTGCGTGACTAACCCTTTACAACCCCGGGTACGGTCCTTAGAAGATTAAGATGCACGGGGTTATGCTGCTTGGCTTGTTGTTCTATAAACCATTCCACCTTGCCGAGTTGTTTTGCATAAAAACCCAGGATGTTTACATCCAAGTCGATATTTTGTTGCACAGCGATATCCGGGGAGGTTTTTTTCAGCTGCTCGCGCGCACAAACATCTTTTATTTTGACTCGATTGGGTGGAAGGTTGTATGGCGGTTGTGTTGACCACATGAGCCTTCAAATCCGCACCATGGCGTACGATCTTCATACGCCGACGTTGTAAATCCCTGGTTGCACGCATTTCTTCAGGCTAGATATAAGCAAGGGAAGTTTCCAGTGCGGATTAAATGGGCAATCTTGAAAGAGTCGATGCGATCGTTCTTGGCTTTTCCTCCGTGAATGGCTTTCATGTACAAAGCGTGACCAAGAATAAAATCCACCCCCATTTGGTCACAAAAGTCTGAAACCCAGTACCAACAGTGCATACATTCCACATCAACCACTATATTTCCCATATACGGATCATTGAGTTGATGCAGGCGTTTGGGGGCGGCTGGGATTTCCTTGTGTACACAAACCTCTCCCTACTGGTCTATAATGCAGACATATAGGGTTCTGGCATGTAAATCAATTCCACAGTAGTAAGGATGCATGTTATTGTAAAAGTTCTTTGGGCTTTCTCCTTTTTTGGTTTTGTCACGTTTCAGTTTACCCTGTAGGGTAGAACTGGGGGAGAAGGCTCAATGAGTATCAAGAGCGCGAGCTCGGATTAGGTAACATGCTGTGCGCGTGACCAAACCGGTGGCGCTTGTTGTTATTTGTAAAATGAGAAAAATCACAAATGAATTCTAGTTTCCTAGATTCATTTATTCTAAATAATCACCAACAACAAAAAAGGTAGAAAGAGAAATGAGTCAAGGAACGGTAAAGTGGTTTAATCCCGACAAAGGGTACGGGTTTATTACTCCAGATGATGGCGGTAAAGATTTGTTTGTTCATCATTCGGAAATACAAAGCGGTGGAGGTTTTGCTACTTTAAGCGACGGTCAAAAAGTTGAATATGAAGTGGGTCAAGGTCAAAAAGGCCCATGTGCGACCAAAGTTAAGGCAATTTAAAAATTGTGTAGCATATAACCATCAATTTTACTCAGACAGTCAACCGAATCACACTTTTTTCGGTCGCAAAAACTACACCGTGTTTACCTGCTGGTGAGTTGGTCGTTATGCTGGTCCATAAATCCAACGTAAATGGGTAAAATAATTGTCCTGTATTCATCACTATTATTTACCAACGAGAGGAAGGTGCATACTGACTGCCATGAGTTAAATTTTGTAAATGTAAAAAGTGAATCCGTAAATATATATAGGGGAGAAGGCAATAGTCCCGCATATTTGATGATAATTCCTCTAGGTCCGATACATTAGTTGACGATAAGATGACACTGTTCGAATCGAACGCTATTGCTAGATACCTTTCGAAAAATTGTGGCGATTTAGCTCTAACGGTAAATCGCCAGTTACGTGAACTGAAGTATATAAACGGCTTTTTTTGGAGAGTGGTCAATGGCAGCCAGAGATAACGATATAGATAAGTAGCGAAATACCAGCGCGGACACTCTGATCCATAAGCAGGTGCTGTCATCAAGTAAGGGTTTTGGTATAGGCATATCCTATATGATTGCAGCGGTTGTCTGGTTTGACCAGCAGCATGCACATCACTGATGGCCCTTTCCATAAAACTACCCTCGCAGTAACAGAGATAGAATTCCCACATGCGTAAAAAGTCATCACTATAGCCCATCGATCTAATTTCATCGAAAGGTAACGTATTTTAGTGTTGAGTTAAAACAGTATCCAGAAGAATTTCAAAAATGGATTGAGGATAGAAGCATTCGACTAAACAAGATTTTGTCCAAAAAAATGGATTACAAAACCGAACATGAACGGGCCATTTCTGATATATGCAGTAGCGTTGACGCAATATATAATGTCAAATTGGTTAAAGAAAAGGATAATCTACCAATTATTCTTAAAGCAATTAGAATATGGGAGCTAAGGAGCTTTACAAACAGAAAAAGTTTCAAGTCGCCGCAGGTATTGTATATTTATTGTGAATATTCATATTATACGAATTAGAAATGTTTCCACTCGCGGCGCTCGGGTCATGCCTGCTATGCTCGTTTTTTCCGGGTACTATATATATCGTTATGCATTATTGTGCCGACGAAGAAACTTGTTAACCCAAAAAGATAATATAAATGAATAAGCTTTATAGTCCTTTTCAACCTACGTTAACCAATGCCGGGTTACATCAGCTTGGGCTAAGAATGCAGTCAAGAGAGCCCTGTGAGTCACTTAAAGGTATTGTGCATTCATATTTGCAAATTAATGTGGATAGGCAAACTCTGTATCCGGTAATGCCAGATGGTACTCAGGCTATCTATATTTCACCACAGGGATCACTGATAGGAGGTACTTTGACTGAGGCCAGAGATATCCAGTTGTTATACCCTGGAGAATATTTTGGCATTTGGTTCTATCCCGGCGCACTAAGGCATTTATTTGCTATAAATTTGTCTGAAATATCTGATCAGTTTGTCGATAGCAAATATTTTCGTTGCAATAGGTTCAATAGTCTGCACACAGAAATATATAAGCACAAAGATTTCAACGATCGAGTAGCTGTCTGTGAACGGTGGGTAATGGGAAGATATATCAGGGAACCAACTTCTTGTTTTGATCATGCACTATTTGTTATTTACCAGTCATTCGGTGGTGAACGAATAGACAAAATCGCCGGAAAAGTCGGCTGGAGTCGTCGCCATCTGAATCGTCGATTTCTAGAATATACTGGTGTAGGTACAAAGGCCTTTGCCAAAATAGTTAGGGCTCAGACTTTATATAGACAGCTGTATCAAATATCGGTCGATTCTACGCAAAATTTGATGGATCTGGGATACTACGACCAATCTCATTTGATAAAAGAGTTCAAAAAATACTTTAAACTTACCCCTGGAGAGTTCATAAATCATAATATGTCCGATTTTTACAATCGATAATTCCACAAGTCAGAGAAACTGTATTTTTAGCCTGTAAGGGGGTATAGATGCGGTTCTCGAAACAAGACGTTACAGAAATATCAAAAGGCGGCTATTTTGGCGACGGTAATGCGCAACTACCAAGTTCGCCGATGCTGATGATTGATGAGATCAGTTATATCTCCGCGGAAAGTGGTAAGTATAATAGGGGGGAGCTATGTGCCTGCCTTAGCATTTTGCCGGATCACTGGTTTTTTGCCTGTCATTTTGAAGGGGACCCGGTCATGCCTGGGTGTTTGGGGTTGGATGCATTATGGCAATTGTTAGGTGTATTTTTAGGTTGGTCGGGGCTTGAGGGAAAAGGGAGGGCATTAGGCGTAGGGAAAGTGAAATTTAGTGGTCAAATTTATCCGGATGCAGGCTCAATTAGATATCATTTACATATTAAGCGTATATTTCGAAAGCCAATGCCCTTGGGCGTGGCGGACGGTGTCGTCATACTCAATGACCAAATAATATATGAGGCCAGTGATCTGAGGGTTGGTTTGATTGAATTAAGTCGAGAAAAACTGGCTTAACCAAGCGCTTCAGTTCCAGTCGGACTGAAAATCGGTACGGCGGAAACATGGGAACTGCAGTTACAGTGAGAGAAAATCCCAAGAGCCCATTAGTCTGGAGGGGACTATCTGGTAATCTTAAGAAAAGGCATCAGTTGTGCAGCCCCATTTCGTCAAGTGATCTTTGCACTCTTTAAGGAGATCTCCCCGGAGTGAGTTATTCGATGTTCTTTCTTGCAAAGAATATCTGTGACTACAAATAGCCGCATCCTGGTAGAAGCCATTAGCCAATGCATTTCTTAATGCGCTTGCGTAGGTTTTTCCTGCTTCAATTGGATTAGTCTGGCATGCTTCAATTTCTGCTTGTACTAGTTCGAATTTGTGTAAAAAGTTGCGGGGACACAGTTCTGCCCATTGACGAAGCTGCTCTTGGTTTGTTTCCAGGGTTTTTTTATGATCTTCGAACTTTTCTTTCTCGTTTTTTATTAAGCCGGTAAGGATAAGTGAATGGTAGAAATTCAATTCTGAAATGGAGAACTGACCAACGGCGCCGATGCTTGCTGCTCGCGATCGTTCCACAAGATCCATGGCATGTGCGTAGTCCTGGCGAATTACAGAAGTCATCATTCTGAGCAAAAAGTACCAGTGAATTCCGTGCAGGAACCCAACATTTTCCATTGAATTAAGAGTGGTGTTTTCACAAAAAGAATCGTCGGATAACGATAGACTATCATTGGTTGTCCCGTTCATGTTCTTAATAAACTGTCGTGTAAACCTTACCAGCAAAATAGCAGGGTTATTTGATTTTTCGAGAAAAGGTAAAGCTGAAGTGATTATGTCGTCTAGTTCTACTAAATTCATGCCGGAGTGAAAGCTTTGTAGAATTTGAGAAACGTTGCAGTACCCAGAGTTGATCAGGTCCCCTGCGTTTAGTCCATCAACAGACGCCGTTTTTAGCTCATTTATACCAAGTTCAATGTAATTTACCCATGGGCTGATATTGGTGTAGTAGGTTAGTTTAATTTTGCAGCGTAAGGAAATATCGTTGAGCTTTTGATTGAGTTTTAATGCCAGAAGTGCATAGTCATTGGCTTTTCTGTAGTCTCCGTGGATCGAACCTACGAGTACGCCGTACAAATCGAATGCATAAGCGGATTCTTTAGAAATTCCCGAGTCGAAAGACGTTCTAATCATTATTAATACGAGGTTTTGAATCAGATCGGGTCTTAAGACATACACAGGAGAAACCATGCTGTTGCAGAGCGATATCAGTGAATCCACCAACGGATCGATATTTGATGGCAGCGTGAGAATATGATCGATTGGTGTGGTGCTTAGGAGTTCGAGTGTTTTCGGTGTTTCGTCATCAGATTCCAGATCTATATTAAACAACTTCAGAGCTTCCATCCCTTCATCAACGGCCTCTTTCCAATTGCTTTGATTTGTATATTGGATGATTTTAAGTTTGTGTACTTCGGCTCTTTCATATGTATTACCGGTTCTTTCAAGAATTATGTGATAGAGCTCATGAGCTTCCTTGAATTTGCCGCAAAGATATTTACACTCGGCAAGTGTTTTGTAGATGCGGAAAGACAATTTGTGTTGACTCGTCCAGCTGTCAATGGGTAGTAGTTTTCTCGCTGTTTGTAAATATACAATTGCAGTGCTGTAAGAGCCTGTCGTTTTGGCCTGGATGGCGGCAGTAAAATTCATATTGCTTACGTTAATCGTTTCTTCCATGTTTGAGATCTGTTCGCAACCAATATTCATGTGATACAAAATAGTGGGTAACGTTTTTGGGTCTGAAGGGTAGGATTGGAGTTGCCGCCCAATTGCAAGATGCAAACCGGGTTTATCGTTGACCAGCTCGAAAATGGATTCTCTGATTTTGTCATGGGTAAACTGATAATGTCTGCAGCTATTGTTTTTCTGGATGAATATCAGTTCCAACTTGACCCCATCGGACAAAAGACTTTCGACTTCGGTGGTACTTAGCGAACTAATACGTGAGATTAGTTCTGCACTAAACGTCGGTCCTATTGCTGAGGCGAGTTTAAGCACACGCTGGGTTTCCTTAGATAGTTTTTTAAATTTCAAGATGAGTATTTCGGCCAATTTGTCTGTTACGCCCAGTTGTTCAGGCTGTTTAAATGCGAGTGAAACGTTGGTCTCACTAAGTGTGCTCGATGTGGCTCCGTAACCGGTGGTTTCGACCAGTTGCTTAATGTAGAGTGGATTTCCGTTTGCCTGCAGGCATACATATTGTTCCCATTCTTTAGAGAGGTTATTGCTATATTGACTTACTAAGGTTCTTGCCTCCAGTTCCGATAAAGGGTTCAAATCTACCCGTTGTAGAAGTGAATTTAATTTGGCGAGCTTTCGGGCTAAAGCAGATAAGGGGTGTGATATTCCCACTTCGTCATTTCTGTAGCTGCCCACTATACAAATAGACTTGAATTCTTTATTTAAAACGACTGATTCGATCAGGTCTATAGCGTCGGCGTCAGCCCAATGCAGGTCATCAAGAAAAAACACAAGTCGGTCGGATTTCTTAGTGATGAATGTTAACAATTTGTTAAATACCAGGTTGAAACGATTTTTCGATTCAAAAGAAGGCAAAGGTTGCGGGTGTGAATCTGTCTTTGTGAGTTGCTCAAAATCCGGAGCAAATTCATGCAAAATCTTTAAATTAGGTTGAAGCAGGTCGGTCAGTTCTTTGGACAGCTCAATTTGTTCCTTCTTGGATTTGAGTTTCAGGGACCTGGCGTAATGATTAATCGCGTCTATCAGGCCTTGCGAGGGGAGGTGATGATTGTTGAACTTCCCGTAAAGGCATACATCACTGTCGAAGAAGTACTGACTGATAAATTGTGAAATGAGAGTGGTTTTTCCGATTCCAGGGTTACCCCCAACTAATACTATTTTGGTGCCGTTTGTGTGGATATTGTCAAAAATATTGCGTAACTGAGCAAGGTGGCTCTGTCTCCCAACAAATGTAGTATTTGGTAACATAATAAGTACGCCTAAAAAATCAACCTTGACATTGATATTGTAATACCAGTGTCAATATTTTGTATTTGCTACCACAGGTAGACTATATTGATATTGTTAATAGATAGTTGGTTTAATTCAACCCGAAAAATCACATTGTTACAATTATTATGATTGATTTTCAAAAAATTGCAGAATCCGGACCATTCGTTGTCGTGAAGTGGAAAAATACTATTGGTTGGCCATTAGAATATGTGTCTTCAAATGTTTCATCATTAGTTGGATATACAGCAGAGGAATTAATCGATTGCTCCGTCGATATTTTTGATTTGATGAGTGACAACGATTTGAAAAAGATTGATAGCCAGATAGATATTGCAAAAAAAGCAATGGTCGATGTGCTCAAATTGGATAAATATACATTAACCCATGCAAATAATGATACTGTCTGGGTGGAAGAGTATCTTACAATAGAACGTAACGAATATAATGTTATTACCGGGTTTATCGGGTACCTGTTGGATATTAGTGGACGTGTGGAAACAGAATTGAGGTTAAAGGCGGTTCAGCGCGATACTAGGGCTATAGTAGATGCTCTACCTGACACGGTGCTCCAGATAACAAAGAACGGAGAATTGAAGAAATATATGCAGCCTATTAGCTCAGTTGAGGCAGAAGTGTACATTAATGATATTTTCCCATTGGATTTTTCTACCGATGTTGTAGCTCGAGTGATCAGAGCAATTGAAACCAAGGAAGTCGGTGTGTACGAATATAAAAAAACGTTACCGGATTTGAGTACGCACCATTATGAAGCACGCTTTACACAAAAAAGCGCTGAAGATGCTTTGGTAATCATACGGGATGTCACCGATCGTAAGGAGTACGAGGCGCTGCTGAAGCGCACAGTGGAGGAAGTAGGAAAAACCAGTACTGAAAAGTCCAAGTTCTTGACGAACATGAGCCACGAACTGCGTACGCCGCTTAATGCTATTATGGGATTTTGCCAGTTGTTGGTGTCTGAGGATGAGCCACCCCAATATGCAAACGATATTCTGGGTGCCAGCAAGTACCTGCTGTCATTGATAAACGATATTCTTGATCTATCCAGAATCGAAGCAGGAAAGTTACAACTAACAATCGAACCGGTTTCTGTTCGGTCTGTGGTTAATGAATGCGAAAAAATTATAGAGCCTATACTTAAAAAATATAAAGTTAATTACCAGAGAAAAGACGTCCCCGATGTCTGGGTCATGGCAGATGAAACACGATTGGTTCAGGTTGTACTGAACTTGCTGAATAATGCGATTAAGTACAACAAACAGGATGGTCTGGTATGGTTAAGTTCGTCGTTGAACAACGACGCTACGAGGTTTAGGCTGATTGTTTCCGATACAGGAATAGGATTAGGTCCAAACCAAATAAGGAAATTGTTTCGGCCTTTCGAGCGTGTTGGTGCAGAAAGTACGGAGATCGAGGGCACAGGGTTAGGATTGGCGCTTACCAAGAACCTACTGGAACAAATGCAGGGTGAGATATTTGTACATAGCGAACCGGGGAAAGGATGTGTGTTTGAAGTGGAACTGAATTCAATCGAAATGGAATCTTCTTTGCCAATCGAGGCTATCGCCAACAAGGGATCTGGTAATTTTAAATCATCCTTAAAACTACGGATTCTTTACATTGAAGATAATCTTCTAAATCAGAAATTAGTTAAGGCAATAATCTCCAAAAAAACAACACATGAACTATTTTTGGCCATCAACGGAACCGACGGTTTGGCCGGCGCAAAGGAATTATTGCCAGACCTGATTTTGCTGGACATCAATCTTCCGGATATGTTGGGATTTGAGGTTTTAGACAGATTGAGACAAGACCGGTCAACTGCCCATATACCAGTGATTGGAATTTCCGCCAATGCTGCCGGGGAGGATATAACCAAGGCCTTGGTATTCGACGACTATTTGACGAAACCTATAGATATTGAACGGCTTCTAGCGGTTATTGATAACATTGCTGTTATTAATGACACCACAGCGGGTAAGCTTCACTAAAGTATTGCGCCGCTTCCTGGAAGCATTTCAAAAATTCATACACTTCCGTTTCTGAAGTCATCCATGGTGAATTTACAGTATCACCGTATGGTGAAGTAAACTCTGCCTCCAAATGTGGAATTTGGCTCTAGATCCCTCGGTTTAGGTCTGGAGGCGCCGGTGCTTGTCTTGTGGCAACAACAGCTTTTGTCATTGTTCAGAATGTGTTAGGTCCGGCCTTTATTTCACCTGAGTAAAAATGATATAACTCAAACATGAGAAAAAAGCATGGAGCAATACGCGGAATAACACTGAGTTGGGCATTGTTTGGCCTGGGGCTGTTAGCTGTTATTGCCCTGATACCGCCTGGGGTTCAGGCGGGAGATGTCTGGGTACCTGCCTACCAGGACGCCAAGGGCAAAACTGTCCCGGCCCATTACCTGTTTCGCAGTCATGCCAAGCAGTACGGGGGCTCTGCGTCCGGGCGACCGGTGGATTCGCCCTTGTATTATCAAGTGACCTATATGTCCCCGAAATATAAAAATAATTCCCGCTATGTTCAATCACAATTACCTCGGGCTACGTTACCGGAGCACGCTCGGCGCGATGTTACCACTCAAGGTTGGCGCTGTACCTTGGGGTACGAGCAGAAAGACGAGCGTTGTAAGAAAATTCTCATTCCCGGAAATGCCAAACTTAATGCAGCCAGGACCGGTTGGGAATGCCTGAGAGGGTTTCATAAGGCCCGGCAGGCCTGTGAATCGGTTTCCAAACCCAAAAATGCCTACTGGCAAAGAGATGGCATACGTTGGCAGTGCAAACCCGGGTACAGCCGAGAAGATAAAGACTGTCAGAAAATCCAAGTACCGCCTAATGCGCGGTTGGATTTGTTGGCTAACGACTGGTACTGCAACTTCGGTTACGTTCGTTCCGGCGGCCTCTGCGCCAAGGTGGAGTTACCCGCCAATGCTCATTACAACAGTTTTGGCACTGGTTGGGCCTGTAATCTCGGGTTTTCCCGTCTGGAGCAGGGTTGTGTGCTGAGCCGGGAATTACCCCAGCCATTGGATTTGGCCGAAATTGAATGGGAATCATCCAGAAATTAATCCACGTTTCTTAAATGTCTTAGAAACGTAATTGCTTCGAATGTCTGATCGCGTGGAACATTGATTTTCAGCGTTCCACGGATATCGCCAAATCCTGTGGATAACTCTGTGTACAACTTATAGAACAATTGTTTTAAGAAGCGTTGAAACAACGATGTTGTTAGATTGTTTAAAAATTGACCTTGATTGTTGAAGGCCAAAAATACGACGCTAAGTCGATATTTTTTTGTCGTAAAACTGACTCCGTCGACTTAAAACCATTCTGAGATTTCGATTTTTGTATTCAAAAAACTGGATAAACACAGGTTCTAAAGCATGCTAGTAAGTATATACAGTTGCTGAAAAATCATTTTTCTGTCTTAGACTCTGTCAAACGGAATCTTGTCACCTCAATATCCCGTGGCAGCAATTTTGGGTTTATCTTTGCCAAAGATAAGAATTTCCAATGATTTTATATGACAAAGCGCATTTTTAGTTGCTTGTGTATAACTTTTCCACCATTGCATTGACAAGGTGGGTGTTTGTCTATAGTCTGCCGTCCTGAGCGCCGATTTGAACTTCAGCTTGCGGGCGCTTTATAAATACGGCTAAAGAGAAAAACCTGCTTTAGCCTGAATTGTAAACAGAGCTGAAGGCGGGTTTTTTTGTGCCTGCTGAACGCCCCTAGGCACGAGGTACGAAATGGTTGATTTAAAAAACAATGACTTAGGCTATGGGTTGGATACCATCGCTGTCAGGGCCGGGCAAGTTCGCACGGCGGAAGGCGAACATTGCGAACCAATTTTCACCACCTCCAGTTATGTCTATGAAAGTGCGGCCCAAGCGGCTGCGCGATTCGCTGGTGATGAGCCGGGGAACATTTATACTCGTTTTACCAATCCCACAGTAAGAGCCTTTGAGCAGCGGTTGGCAGCTTTGGAAGGAGGGGAGAGTTGCGTGGCGACGGCATCGGGGATGGCTGCCATCTTGGCCACCTGTTTGGGTTTGTTGCAAGCAGGGGATCATATCGTCGCTTCCAAATCCATATTCGGGTCCACAGTAATGCTGTTTAATAATTACATCAGCAAATTTGGGGTTGATGTGACCTATGTGGATCTGACCGATCCGCAACAATGGCAGGATGCCATTAGCGACAACACTCGATTTCTGTTTTTAGAAACTCCGTCCAATCCTTTGGGGCAGGTGGCGAATATTAGCGAATTGGCACAAATTGCTCATGCTCGCGGCTGTTTATTGGTGGTGGATAATTGTTTTTGTACTCCGGCCTTGCAACGACCGCTGGACCTGGGGGCGGATATCGTCATCCATTCAGCGACTAAGTATTTGGATGGCCAGGGACGCTGTTTGGGTGGAGCCGTGGTGGGGGACTCGCAACGGGTTGGTGCTGATATATACGGTGTTGTGCGCACCGGTGGCCCCAGTATGAGTCCCTTCAATGCCTGGGTGTTTTTAAAGGGATTGGAAACCTTGGGGCTGCGTATGGAGGCCCACAGTCGCAATGCCTTGGCTTTGGCGCAATGGTTGGAGCAGCAGCCAGCGGTGACTCAGGTGTATTACCCCGGACTTCAATCCCATCCCCAGTATGAATTGGCGCAGCGGCAACAAAAGGCGGCTGGTGGCGTACTTTCCTTCGAAGTGACAGGTGGTAAGGATAATGCCTGGACGGTGGTGGACAATACTCAACTTATGTCCATTACCGCTAATTTGGGTGACACCCGAACAACTATCACTCATCCGGCGACTACCACCCACGGTCGTTTAACACCCGAAGCCCGGGCAGAGGCAGGTATCAGCGATGCTCTAATTCGCATTTCGGTGGGTTTGGAAGATCTGGAAGACTTAAAAAGGGATTTGCAGCGGGGCTTGGAATTGCTCTGAATGAAACGCTTATGGAATGAAAAAAGCCGGGACTATCCCGGCTTTTTTGTGAACTCAAATCGCTTAGTGCGTACTGCTGAGCCGGGCTTGCATTTGTTCGGCCTTGGCACGGTTACCGATGCTTTTGTATAGCAAGGCCAACTCGTTCAGCATGGCAGTGACCGCGGGGTGATTTTCACCGATGGATCCGTCCAGAATCTCTAAAGCACGTTCATATAATGGCACGGCTTGTTCAAAATTGTTCTTGGCTGATTTGGACAGTGTGCCGTTCTTGGGCTTGGCACCCATTTTTTTGGTGCCGGTATCCGTTTCGGCCTTCGCTATACGGCCCTGGATATGGTAAATATTGGCCAGGCTGTACAGCAGCATGGCGACTTGTGGGTGTTTGGGACCAAACAATTTTTCCGCCACTGAAACCGCTTCAATATATAGGGGTTTGGCTTTCTCATACGCGTTTTGTTTAACATACAGGGCACCCAGGTTGATCAGCGCCCGGGCCACTTCCGCGTGTTCGTCGCCATAGAGACTGCGACGGATGGATAGCGAGTGTTTGTGTAGTTCTATGGCATCGGCATAGTTTTCTACGGCCAGATAAACATTAGCTAAATTATTCAAGGCATTGGCTACATAGGGGTGAACGGCACCATAGTGAGCGTTCCAAATTTGTACTGCATTTTCGTACAAAGGGATGGCCGCATCATACTTGGTAAGGTCGTCATACAATACGGCGAGATTGTACATGGATTGGGCTACTGCGGGGTCACTGTCTCCCAGGGTTCGCTGGCGGATGTCCAGAGCTTGCTTGTGAAACTTTTCCGACAAGTCGGGTTGATTTTGCTCGAAATAAACGTTGGCAATGTTAGTCAGCACGATTGCGACGTCCTCGTGATAGGTGCCCAATTTTGCCTTAAGGATACTGAGAGATTGCTTCATGTGTTTTTTAGCATTCTCAAAGTCACCCAAGGATTCGCTGACTATGCCCATTTTAAGAAGTGAATCAGCGGTGTTCACGTGGTCGGGGCCAAAGTTATCCATGGCGATTTTCAGAGCTGTTCGGGCAGTACTACTGGCCTGGGCATAGTCACCATTTTCGTAGTGCTTGATAAATTCGTTGGTCAACTGATTCCAGATCTTGTCGGCAATCTGCCTGGTTTCATACATTTGCTCAAGGTTTTGGGGTTCCTCGATCGTCAGGGTTTTATCCAATGGTCTGGTGAAAGCGTATGGTTGACTGGAATAAAACAATACGCTCATGGCAAGAACGGGTAAAACTTTATTTTCGCGTATGCCCATTTTAGTTCCTTGGTTTCGGCGGCATTTGATCAATAGTCGCCTGACGAAAAGTGACGGTACCCCCTGCGGGTCCGTGTGGTGATACCAAGCCTGGCTGTGTATTTCCCTGAACAGCTTGATCACGGCAGTTGGTTTCACGGCTAAAGGTATTGTCGGCCTTGAATCTGAGTTTCTTTACCGCTAATTTCTGTACTATTTGTAAAGAAATCTGCAGGTAAAAATTGTAACTATATGATATTTAAGCTAATAAGTTGTTGCGGCGTTCATTGCCCCAAAATCCCTTCACTCAATAATCGCTTTTACTGAAAGCAAACAACGGGCCAAGCCGGAGAATGAGCACAAAGTGGAGTTGAATAGACCTGAATCGAGCCGGTGGGACCCGCCGACGCAAAGAGAGGGGGGATAAAAACGTTAGACAAATACCATCAAACTAAAACAGTATCGCCGTTTCGAATGGCATTACGCAACGCATCAGCAATGAGCCAGTCCTTGGTGTCAAAGCCCTCGGTGTAGTGGCTCATCACCCGATCCAAACTGGGTAGGGCCTTTTCTTTTTGATTCTGTCCACACCAGACCCTGGAAGCGGTAATAACGGCGCGTAATTCCAGACTGGTGGCCTGTTGAGTGCGTGCAGTTTCAATGGCCAAGTCCAATTGCTGTAAGGCTTTATCCGTGTTTTCGCGGCCCATGCCTAATAGGGCTTCCGCTTTAATACGATACAGTTCCGCCTCAAAGAAGCGCTCGTTTTTGCTGTCCATGAAGTCAATGGTGTTGTCGATGATATCGTAGGCTTGTTGGTAGCGTTCCATCAAGCAATAAGACTGAGCCAGAAGGCTGTGAAAATAAGTAAGTGCCAGACTGCTTCCCGTGGCTTTATATTGCTGTAAGGTTTTTTCGTAACCTTGAATGTACTGAAAGTCTTGTAGTATCACCATCATAGCCTGGGACAGCATCATATTACCGACTGTTTTCCAGTAGCCGAATTCATAAGTGTCAGAAACTTCGATAATTTTTTCCGCCTCTTGTTTTACCCCCAGTTGGTCGCCGGATAGCTGGTGTACAAAAGCACAAAAGGCATGGGCATAGGCACAGCTGAAGGGGTGGGACAATTCATGGGCCAGGTCCACAGCTTGCTGGGCTCGTTCCAAGGCCTGAGCGGGAAACCCCTGTAACCAGAGTACGCAGGAGCCGTTGGCCAGATTAGCCACTTCCGTATCGTGGCTGAAGGTTTGGGTGGAAATACGTCGTTGGTGTTGGGTTTTAAAACCGGCTTTAAGATATTGATACGCCTCGCTTAACTGGCCACGCCAAAATAAGGTGCCGCCCATGGAACGTTGTGCTTCCATCGAGAAGGTGTGATCGGTGGTGGATTTGGCAATATTGTATTGCTGTGAAGCCAGTTTTTGCGCTGTATCAAATTCGGCCCGCACCACGTAGTATTCCCACAGACCACAAAGAACCGGAAAGATAGAGCTGGTTTCACCAAAATTGCGGCACAAAGCGTAGGCTCGGGCATACGCTTTTTCCACTTCTGGAGCGGCATAGCCGTAGGACAGCATATAGGCTAAACCTAAAGATGCTTGTATGCTCAGTTCGTATTCAAAGCCGGCTTTGGATTCCGGTAAGTGTTTCAACGCATCCAATGCCCGGCTCAAGTGAACAATGGCGTCGGTGTTGGCCGAGCGACCGATAGCCGTCTTGCCGGCTTGGAGCCAATATTTTGTCGCTTCCTGGTAATCTCCGGCTTCGGTACAGTGGTGGGCCACCAATTCCGGATTTTCTTCTACGATTTCAGGAAAATGTTCAAATAAGGTCAAGGCAATCAGGTGGTGGTATTTTTGCCGGGTTTTTTTCAATAAGGATTGGTAGGCCAGTTCATGCACCAGAGCATGACGGAAAGTGTATTGGGCCTGGGGTGGCAGACCTTTTTGATACAATACTTCTGAGTACACCAGATGGGCCAGCCGATTTTCAAAGCGAACCTCTTTCTTCGGTGCCACGGCTTTGAGTAATGAATAGCTGAACTCGCGTCCCAAGGTGGCACTGAGTTGCGCCAGTTCTTTATTTGGACCCAACCGGTCCAGGCGTGCCATGAGAGAATCTTGTAGTGTAGACGGAATGGCAAGGCTGTCCAGAGGCGAGGCCAGTTTGAAATGGTCTTCTGCTTCCAGAACCAAATTGGATTCCAATACCATTTTGGTGAGCTCTTCTACAAACAGTGGTGTGCCATCGGTTTTGTTAATAATTTCCGTCACCAGTTCGGGGGGGAGGCTTTTATCTTTGGCAATCCATTTAATCATGGCGGCTGTTTGTTCCCGCGTTAGACGGTTGACCGAAATCTGAGTCATATGTGAGCGAGTAATCCAGGGTGCCGAAAATTCCATACGAAAAGTCAGTAGTAAAAAGATCTTAGCTGTGGGAGTTTGGTCGATAAATAGACTGAGTAGATCCAAGGTAGTGGGGTCAACCCAGTGCAGGTCTTCCACAATGATCACTACGGTTTTCTTTTCCGACATGGCCATACCTAAGGCCAGTAGATTTTCCAGCGTTTTTTGTTTCTTCTGTACGGGGGCCAGTTGCAATGGTTCATAGCGGTCCTCCGGAAGCGAGATGGACAGCAATTCGGCCAGCAAGGGTACCGCTTGTGTTAAGTCCAGTCCGTGTTGTTCCAGGAAACTTTCCAGTTCCAACAATTTTTCTTCCGGTTTGCTTTTGCTGCCAAACTCCAAATGTTCCCGGAACAGTTGGGAGGCGCAATGCAAGTAACTGTTTTGATAATAGGCTGAACCCGCACTTTCAAAAAAATAGTGGGTTTCGTCCTTGATTTTATCACGCAGTAGTTGGGCCAGGCGTGATTTACCAATACCTGCCTCGCCACTGAGTAAAACTACTTGACCGGAACCGTTGTTGGCTTGACTAAATCGGTCCAGCAGTAGAGCGGATTCTTGTTCTCTGCCGATTAAGGGCGTTTGGCCGCGAGAGCCGGGGCTGAGGATTTGTTGGTAGCTTTCGAACTCCCGCAGAACCCGGTATAAGGTAAAAGGACGGGAGAAGCCTTTTAGATGGTGCTCGCCCAGGGAACTGCAATCGTAATAATTGTTCACCAGTCGGTAGGTATCGGCACTGATGACGATTCCATTGGGTTTGGCCAGATCCTGCAGTCGGGCAGCAATGTTGGGGGTTTGGCCCAGGGCCAAGGAACGTTTATCACCATCGCCAATTTCACCCACGACCACCAGGCCTGTGTGGATACCCACGCGTATGGATAGATTGATACCCATGGATTGTTGCAGGCGAATGTTCAGATGGACCATGGCTTTTATGAGTTCCAGCCCGGTCTGCACGGCCCTGGATGCGTCATTTTCGTGGGCGTGTGGGAAACCGAAATAGGTGAGGATACCGTCACCCAGGTATTGGGCCACATGACCTTTGAAACGGTGAATGACTTCATCACAAGTGTGGCGATAGTCACGCATAATGTCTCGCAAATCTTCCGGGTCGGTTTTTTCCGATAATGTGCTGGAGCCCACCAAATCGCAAAACAATACGGTTAACTGGCGTCGTTCTGCGCCTTGATTGTCTGATGACTCTTGGGAGACTTCAGGGATTTTGATTTCAGAATGTTGTGAGTCTAAGGGTTCGGCACAGTAGCCGCAAAACTTAAAGTTTCCGGGATTGTCGGCTTTACATTTGGGGCAACTGGCCATGAGCGAAGTGCCGCATTGACCGCAAAATTTCATATCGGTGGGCGACTTGAAGCCGCATTGCTTACATTGCATCAACGTTCCTACGGGTTCACGGGACTGCGTTTGGTCTTACCGGGAGAGAATATTGAAACCGAAGCAAACCCGCAAGCCGGATGACACGTTAAATTTAGTGTCACCGGCGTGCCCAATTACTTTGCTTCACTTCCGGCACCAGCACCCGCATATTCTTCTATGACCGGGGCATTATTTTTATCCAAATGCAAAAAGCTTTCTTTACTATTACGCAGTTTTTCCACTTCGTCCATTTCCAGCCCCATGACCCGACTCATTTCCTCGGTGGAAACCTTGGGCAAAGGCGCTTGACGCCGGTTACGACGGCCATAACGTTGACGGTTCCATACGATCCATAAGGCCAGCAACACCCACATGGTTAAGATGACGGTACCGTAATTGGCTGCCCTGGAAAAAGTTTCCAAGCTACCGGGATTGATAATGCGATCCATGAACAAATAGGATGCAGCAACCCATACGATCAAACTGATCAAAGGGGTAATCAGGTAGGCCCAGAGGCTCCAGGAAATAAACATAACAATGATTTCGATGTATTTCCTGGTCTGTGGTACCAGACGCCAAAAGAAATGCCGCAATTCTTGTTTTTTGGCACTTTGGCGCATACGTAAGGGCGAATACTGCAATACCCGCACCGGACTGGTCCAGACGGCATGCTGAGTCTTACGTTTTTTGTACATGGCTTTGGGGACGGCAACTATGGTGGTCGCGGCATTTAATACCCAATACACAGCCGGATACCATATGGCCCAGAACATATAACGAAACAGGCCGCGGCGTTCATAGAGGCTGTCCAGTGCCAGTCCTACAGCGAATTGCATCAAGCACACTACAGCCAGGATAACACCGGTCCAACCGGGAATGAGCGATGGTATGCGTAAAGGTTCCGGCCAGGCACCTTCCGGAGCCAAATGGGTTCCGGCGAAACATAACACAGTAAACGCAAGGGCATAACACCAGAGCACGCTGATCCAGTATTCACCACTGACCATCCACATGCGTCGGTTTTCCCATCGGAAGATTTCCTTGGAAAACTTAGAGGCGGCTTCATAACCGCCTTGGGCCCAACGCACCCGTTGTTTCCACAGTGCAGACAAAGTTTCCGGCACCAGAATCCAGGTCAGGGCATTCGGTTCATAACGAATGTCCCAGTAACGCAGCTGCAGCTTCCAACTGATGTCTATGTCCTCGGTTACCGTTTCCGTGGACCAATAACGCACATCATGTAAGGCTGCCAGACGAAAGCAGGTATTTACACCGGATACGGTAAAGATACGGCCAATGTTTCTTTGGGTGCGTTTTACCATGCCCACGATGGCAGAGAACTCCCCGATTTGAATTCGGGCCAGCAAACTGGTTTTGTTAATTACGCGGGGGTTACCAGTGACGGCGCCGACGCGAGGTCCGTCTTGGAAGTGTTTCATCATCCAGAACAGGGCATTTTTATCCAATAGGGCATCGGCATCAATACACATGATGAATTCTGCATTACTGGCCATGGTGCCGATTTTGAGAGCTGTGGCTTTGCCGTAATTGCGTGTCAGATTGATGACTTTGAGCTTGTCGATGCTCTTGGACATTTCGCTGAGAATGCTGCCGGTTTCATCCTGGCTGCCATCATTGATGGCAATAATGTCGAAAGACGGGTAGTTGTTTTGTTCCAACTGCTGGATGGCATCCTTTATACAGCTTTCTTCATTGTGGCAGGGGACCAGGATGGATATATGAGGATATTCCTCCATCTTTGGCGGTGTTTGTCCCCGAAATTCATGCCGGTTAAAAAAGATAATGGCGCCGGTCATCCAATATACGGCCATGAATAGCGGATAGAAAAAAACAAATACAAATAATAATAATTCCACTGTTTCAGCCTCCTGTAACCGGTGTTTGTGTTGCCACCGTATTACCCGTCTGTGAGTTTTTTTGTTTTGGTTGTTCCGGGGTTGTTTGCTCCGGTGTTGTTTGTTTCGGTGTTGTTTGTTTCGGTGTTGCTTGTTCCGGTATTGCTTGTTCCGGTATTGCTTGTTTCGGAGTTGCGTGTTCTGAGCTTGCATGCTCCGGGGGCGCTTGTTCCAGGGCTTGTTTGGTCGGTTCTGACTTTTGTTGTTCTAATTTAATGGACGCGGCTGCTTTTTGAGTAAGCAACTTGTAACCGATGTGTCGGGCATCCAGAAAGTCGAAGGTTTGTTCGGCTTTTTCAAAGAAACCCTTGTTGTCATTAGTGTTTTGTACGGCCAAATAGTAAATGGTTTCACCATCATCTTTTAGCGGAGCCAGGGCTTCGCGCGTTTTGCGTATGGGTTCGTTCGGATTAATCGGCGCGACGACGAAATCATTGCGAAAAGGGTTTTTTTGTATACCGTATACGCCATAACGGATATTGGATTTAAAGCGATTGATGGTTTGGCGAATGGTTAGTATATCGTGTGCTCTGGTGTTGGGGGCAAAAATAACGCCATTGAATTTTACCAAGCGGGCCAGATCTTCATAGGTCGTACTGGGGTCGGTCGCCGGTTGTTGTGCGGGTAATTTCAGGAATACATACCGAATGGCAAGTTTGGAGCGAAAACTGTTGATGACCCGGCTTAGTATGTCTGTGGCGATGGGGGTTTGACGGTTGTAAAAGAACGCCTGTTTGCCCGGCTTGTCGAATGGGGAAATCACCAGGGTGTTGGCACCCAGTTTCTGATGTCTGTCCAGTGCATCTGACAGTAGTTGTTCTTTTTCCTTGAGGCTTTTACCGGTAAATGTGTCGAGACTGATTTCTATCATTTGCGTGCGCAAGTTCTTCAACGACGCATAGGTTAGTTCATTGGCGAAATCAGTAATACTTTGCTTGGCCAGTAGCATAATACGGTTTAACTTGGGTAGTTGGTTGAGGCCGGTGGGTCCGTCATCCAAAGAGAGTTGATAGACAAAACCCAATTTTTTGGCTTCATCGATGATGACCTCATCGTAAAGACCATAGGGCCAAACGATGGTATCGGTGACGATGCCCAGTTCTTGGCGCAGACGCGTTGCGGAGGTTTGTAAATCCTTGGAAATGCGTTGACGGAACTGTGTTTCGGTTTCGTAGGTTTGTGTTTCCGCCAGATACATGCGCGTGACACCGGCGGCCTCATAAATGTCTTGTGGATTGGCCCGGACACCCCGGTGCAGATTGTTGCTATGAGAAACGATTTCCACCAGGGGTTCATTGTTGAGTTTTTTTAAGGTGGCCCAATTCATGAGTTTGGTGTGGTATTCCCTGGGTATGTCCTGGTCGTCAAGCCATCCGGTAACAATGCTGGCTACCGACGGAAAACCGTAAATTTTCAGTAATGGGACCACGAACTCCCCGTAACTTTTCAAGCCATCGTCAAAAGTCAGAATGATAGTTTTTTCGGGCATTTGTTCCGGGTATTTTTCGTAGACCTTAAGTTCGGACAGGCTGATGACGTGGTAGTTATTGTTGTACAAATGGTCCATTTGTGCGACGAATTCAGAACGGGTCACGGAAAACATGTCGCCGTTAAACTCGGTGACCACATCGTGATAGGTGAGCACCGTAAGCTGTTTGCCGTGGGCAGTCGGGAGCACGACCAACCACAGCAGGATCCAGCCGACACAGAGGGTTTGTTTAGAAACGATACGCATAACTCATGTCAAAACCAGGTTGCTGTTCTCGGTTTCCGTCATAGACTTTGCTGGAATAGCTTAATCTGTAGGACAAGGAGTGCTGATCATTAAAATCATATTCCTGTCCCAGGCTTAAACCGTAAGTCATGTCGGCACTATAGTTTTGTTGTATGTAATTACTCATGGACAGTTCAATGTGGTCCACATGGCGCTGGAACGATGAGTCGTAGACAAAATCTGCCCGGTAGGCCAATCCGGCGCTGACTTCGTCTTCGGGATTGTAGTACACCACATCTTCACGCAAGGAATTGGAGCCGCGATACAGTTCCAGACGCAAGCGTTGTTCCCGTTCGTGTTTCAGTTCAAAGGCATAGGCAACCGCACCATAGACGGTTTTGCGCTGATTGGTGTCGGAAAAATCATAGTGGGAATAACTCATGTTCCCTGTCCATTGATAATCGGCGCTGTGGTAGGAAAACGCCGCGACGGTACGATCCGATTCTACGCCTAACGCCTTGGCGCGCAAGGGCAGGTCTTCAGCGTGTGAGGCGTATTCCAGGCTCATTTCCCAAAGATAATGCGGTTTGTAAATGAGTATGGCGGTGTTGCCTTCTTCCCCGGAGCGTTCTGTGTCCTGGGAATATTCATAGTCTAAAGTCCATTGATAGTTGTGGCGATAGGTCAGGCCGATTCCCACGCGGTTCAGGTCGCCTGTTTCAAACTGCGGGTCATCAGCACGCACCACTGAATAGCGGGTGTAGGCACGCAACTCGTCGTAAAAAAACCGCTGTTCATAACGTAGGTTGGAATACCATTCGCGATTTCCCTGGTCGGATTCATTAATTCCACCGCTGAAAGACAGTACGGGAGCCAGACGATGTTGTTTTTCGGTCTGCAAACGTTGTAGCAAGGCTTTGAGTTCTTCATCGTCAGGCCACTGGGTTAACCCGGTTTTTAACAAGTTGATCGCTTGTTCCGGCCGATCCATATCGTTCATACATTCAGCAACGGGAGCCAGTAAATAGGACTCTTTCTTGGGGTGATTGACGATAGTGTCATAGTTTTCCAGTGCTTGCTCACATTCACCGGCCCAACGGGAAATGATGACGAAATCACGCCGCACTTCATAGTTATAGGGTTTTTTGTCCAACAGCATTTGAAGAATTTGCAGACCCTCCTGGTGTTTGCCCTGTCGAGCCAATTCTACGCCACGGTTGTGATCCGGATCGTCGTTTAGGGGAGCGTCTGCGGCCGGTGTAATCTCTTTAGGGGAAGCGTCAGCCGTTGCCGGTGTGCCGGTCTCTTCAGGAGAAACGTCAGCCGTTGCCGGTGAGCCGGTCTCTTCAGGAGAAGCGTCAGCCGTCGCCGGTGTGCCGGTCTCTTCAGGAGAAGCGTCAGCCGTCGCAGGTGTGCCGGTCTCTTCAGGTGAGGTGTCAGCCGTCTTAGCCGGTGTACCGGTTTCTTCAGATGGGGTGTCGGCTTTTGCAGTGGCGTTGCTGCCAGATGAAGGACTTGCTGCTACAACGGACGCTGGGGGTTCTGCGGGGCTTGCGTCTAATGACACAGTGCCTGCTTCTTTTGAAGGCACGCCGGCTTCTTGCGCCAACAAAGGCGTAGCCAGGAAATAAACCAATACACCAGCAATGGTTACAGTACGCACGCATGGACCCCCTATGGTCAATGGACTTCTAGTTATCTAATGGATTTTTCACGAGTTATTAGGGTGGTTAAACCCTTTTGTTATGTGTTGGCCTCGCATTGCAGAGTCCAACTCTTTGCCCGCCAGCCCAGCCGCCGACTCTTGATATCGCGGGATTCAACCATTATCCACTATCCGGCCTTGGATGCCATATTTTACGGTGAATTCTCTTAAGAGTACAGACGCTATGGTCAAAATATAATCAATCAGGAACGCTAAGTAGTTGTTTTAAAATGCTTATGAATTTATCCATCCACCAGTCTAAAAATGTTGATCTTTTTATGGCGAAAATGTGTGCCACGTCTGTTAATTTATCAAAGTTTTGGTCGAAACAGTAAGCAGCTGCGATTATCTTCGGATAGTCCGTAACTTAGGAAAAACGGAACCAGTAGAGGTGGAAATGAAACTCGATTTGTTGTTTGTATTAAGTGTTGTGGTGATGGTTGGAGTGGTTTTAACTTTGAACTTGGATACCAAATCACATCCAAAAGAGGTTGCGGCGTATCAGCACTTGCAATCTCACATGCAAGCACAAGCAAGCGATGTGAGACCGGTTGCATTACGGCTCGGCGCCGTGCGATAGCACGGGGCCACAGTCCTAAGGTCACTTCGGTTGCATATTTTGTTCAATCATAGCGTAGGCGCTGTGGTTGTGAATGGATTCGAAATTTTCAGATTCCACTATATAGCCTTCGATGCGTTTGTCTTCGTTCAGGCTGACCGCAATATCCCGTACCATATCTTCAACGAATTTAGGGTTGTTATAAGCTCTTTCGGTGACATGTTTTTCGTCCGGGCGTTTCAACAGGCCAAACAACTCACATGAAGCTTTTTGCTCCACGATATCGATCAATTCCTCGATCCATACAAATTGATTAGTACGCACCGTAATGGTGACGTGCGAACGTTGATTATGGGCACCATAGTCTGAGATTTTCTTGGAGCAGGGGCATAGACTGGTGACCGGTACCACCACCTTTAGTATGGTGTTGTTGTTTTTGTTGGTAATTTCCCCCAGGAAGGTCACGTCGTAGTCCATCAGGCTTTGCACTTTGGACACAGGCGCAGTTTTGTTGACGAAATAAGGGAAATTCATTTCGATATGCCCGGTTTGCGCCTCCAGTCGTTCGGTCATTTCCGACAGCATTTCCTTAAAGGATTTTACTGATATTTCCCGCTCGTGCTGGTTCAAAATCTCCACAAAGCGAGACATGTGGGTGCCTTTGAAGTTATGCGGCAAATTCACATACATATTGAAATTGGCAATGGTGTGTTGCTCGCCACCACTGCGGTCGCGTATACGCACCGGATGACGAATATCTTTGATACCCACTTTGTTAATGGGAATTTGGCGTTTGTCCGCGCTGTTTTGCACGTCCGCGATGGTACTGCTGGACATTTTTTTTCCTTGTTTCGATTTAGGGCTCATAACGGACACAGGCACGTTCTGTCTCCCACAAAGTAATGGCCTTTACTTTAATCACATCGGTGTTTAATCGCTCCGACACTTCCTTGAAAATGTACTCGGCGATTCTCTCCGCAGTGGGATTGATGTGAGTAAAAGCAGGCAGTTCATTCAGGTATTGGTGATCCAGTTCGTCAGTCACCTGCCAGGTAGTTTGTTTTATTTTTTTAAAATCAATTCCCATACCGATGTCGTCCAGTCCTGCGGCTTTTACCTCCACTTCCACCTTCCAGTTATGGCCGTGCATACGACTGCATGCGCCAGGGTAGTCGCGTAAGGTATGGGCGGACGCAAAATCCGTCACGATTTTAAGTGTATATGGGAACGACATTGTAGACTAAAATGCTAAGGTATTACCGGCTGGTTGACAAGTCTCTTTTTGACCCAGGAATGAAACAATGGCAGCCATTATACCAGAATAATCCAGGCCGCACTCACTTAAGCACTCATCTCGGGTGCCATGTTCCACAAAAATATCCGGAATCCCCAGGTGTAATGTGGGAATAGCGAAGCCATTTTGCGCCAGACACTCGGCTATACCACTGCCGGCACCCCCGGAGATGGCGTTTTCTTCTACAGTCACCAAATGGTCATGAGACTGGGCCATTTCCAAGATTAATTCGTTGTCTAAGGGTTTGATAAAACGCATATTCACCACCGTGGCATCCAGTTGTTCCGCCACTGCCAAAGCCGGTTCCACCATGCTGCCAAAGGCCAAGATGGCTGTTTTTACCCCTTTTCGGAGCAATTTGGCTTTGCCTATCGGTAGGGTACTAAGGGTGCGGGGTACGGGTGCTCCCGGTCCGGTGCCGCGAGGGTAGCGGACAGCGGCGGGGCCGCTGTGTTTGTATCCGGTTTGCAGCATTTGGCGGCATTCGTTTTCGTCAGCCGGTGCCATAATGAGCATATTGGGAATGCAGCGCAGGAAACTCAAATCAAAACTCCCTGCATGCGTGGGGCCATCCGGTCCCACCAGGCCGGCGCGATCAATCGCGAATAAAACCGGCAGGTTTTGTAGGGCGACATCGTGGACTAGTTGGTCATAGGCTCTTTGCAAGAAAGTGGAGTAAATAGCGACCACCGGTTTTAAGCCGTCGCAGGCCATGCCGGCTGCAATGGTAACGCTGTGTTGTTCCGCAATGCCGACGTCGAAATAACGGTCTGGGTATTGTTCTGAGAAAGTCACCAGGCCCGAGCCTTCACGCATGGCCGGAGTGATGCCTACCAAATCGGGTTCGGAAGCCGCAGCATCGCAAATCCAATCACCAAAAATTTCGGTGTAGGTTTTTTGACTGCTTCCCGAGGCGGACATGCGTCCGGTTTGGGGGTCAAAGGAAGACACTCCGTGATAGGTGCAGGGATTATCCTCGGCAGGGGCAAACCCCTTTCCTTTCTTGGTTACCACGTGCAGAAACTGAGGGCCTTTGAGGGATTTGAGGTTTTGCAGCGTTACCACTAAGGTTTCCAGGTCGTGTCCATCAACAGGGCCAATGTAGTTAAAGCCCAATTCTTCAAACAGGGTGCCGGGAATGACCATGCCCTTAACATGTTCCTCTGCGCGCCGGGCCAAAGCCCATACGCTGGGCATGTTGCCCAGTACTTTTTTACTGCCTTCTTTTACCGTGGAGTAAAACCGTCCCGATAATATCTTAGCCAGGTAGTTGGACAGCCCGCCTACATTAGGGGAGATGGACATATCGTTGTCGTTCAATATTACCAATACATTGGCATCCAACACTCCGGCATGGTTTAGGGCTTCAAAAGCCATACCTGCTGTCATAGCGCCATCGCCAATGATTGCGACTACTTTACGGTCCACTTGCGCGTGTTTGGCCGCCAAGGCCATGCCTAGAGCCGCGCTTATAGAGGTGCTGGAATGGCCCACCCCAAAGGTGTCGTATTCGCTTTCCTCTCGAGTGGGGAAGCCCACCAGGCCGCCTTTTTGACGCATGCTGTGCATGCGATCACGGCGCCCGGTCAGTATTTTGTGCGGATAACTCTGATGCCCCACGTCCCACACCAGGCGGTCATCGGGGGTGTTGAACACATAATGTAATGCTATGGTCAGCTCTACTGTACCCAAACCGGCTGCCAGATGTCCGCCGGTTTTACCGACCGAATCAATCAGAAAGCGACGTAATTCGTCAGCCAGTTGGGGTAATTGTTCAGGTTTACACTGGCGCAGGTCAGCGGGCGAATCGATGCCATGCAATAGCGGAAACAAAATTTGATCTTGGGACATGGTTGCTAATTGTGCCTAATTAACTGCATATGGTCTATGTTTATGCCCATTTATGGGCCTAGTGGCGCCGGTCCACGATATATCCGGCGATCCCTCGCAAGGGATCGGCGCCAGTTCCGAATTTTTCCAGATTTTTCAGCGCCTCATCAATGAGCGATTGCGCCATGGTTTTTGCTTGCTCTAAGCCCATTATAGCTGGATAGGTGGGTTTGTTTTTGGCTTGGTCGGCCCCCTGGGTTTTACCTAAGGTGGCGGTGTCCGATTCCACATCCAAAATATCATCCTGAATTTGGAACGCCAGGCCGATGTATTGGGCGTAGCGATCCAAGGATTGTAATTGTTCGTTGTTGCATTTGTCACCGGTTAAAGCTCCCAGTACCACACTGGCACGGATCAGGGCTCCGGTTTTTTTGGAATGCATGGTTTTTAGTTGATCCAAACTGAGGTTTTTTCCCACCCCGTCCAGGTCTATAGCTTGGCCACCGGCCATGCCCAATGAGCCACTGGCTTGCGCCAGCGTGTGAATCATTTGCAGGCGTTTGCTCGGATTGTCGGGCATAAACGGGTCATTGGCCAGGCAGTCAAAAGCCAGTGTTTGCAGGGAGTCGCCGACTAATAGGGCAGTGGCTTCATCATAGGCGATGTGGCAGGTGGGTTTGCCCCGACGCAAATCATCATCGTCCATGGCCGGTAAGTCATCGTGCACCAGGGAGTAAGCATGGATCAGTTCCAGCGCACAGGCGGGGGCGTCCAATTGTTCCGGCCTGGAATTGAATATACTACCGGAGGCATAGACCAATATGGCGCGAATGCGTTTGCCGCCACCCAGGGTGACATAACGCATGGCTTGGTGCAGCTTTTGTGGTGCCACGTCACTGCCGGGAAGGAGCCGCTCCAAGGCCTGTTCCACCCTTTGTTGGTGCTGTTGTAAAAACTCTTGCAGTGACACGATTGAGACCTCTTTTCTTTATACTTATATTACTTTTATCTGCTTATGCTTATGCTTATGCTTCCGGTTCCTGGAAGTCTTCCCCTTCAATGGGTTGCTTGGCGGTGAGAATTTTCACTTTTTGCTCAGCTTCCTGCAGTGCGTTTTGACAAGATCTGGTTAGTTCCACGCCTCGTTGAAAATATTCCAGGGATTGTTCCAGGGAAATATCCCCTTGCTCCATGGCTGAAACCAATGTCTCTAATTCTTCAATGGCTTCTTCAAAACCGGGTTTTTGGGTTTTTTTCTTTGCTGCCATGTCGGTGTCCTCTACAATCTTAGGTATAACATATTGGCAATCGTAAAACCTTCCACACATTCGCAATTTTTGACCTAAGATTATTATCGGGCTGCGACGTGTCAGGGAGCCGGGTAAGTTAACGCAGACACAGCGTCGTGGTCAAATAATATCAAAATTGTGCAGTGTCTACGGTCCGGACCGGATCGGGGTTGCGCCAACAGGCGGTTCCAATTAGACTAAGTCTAATTTGTTGGGTTTCGTAAATGGTCATTGCGGGGATAGAATCAAGTAATGGTGCAATCAATTTTATGTGTAAAGAGTAGTCGTTGAATCAAGGAGATAATTATGGAATTGAAGGGCAGTAAAACAGAACAGAATTTAAAAGATGCATTTGCAGGTGAGTCTCAGGCAAATCGTCGCTACCTTTACTTTGCCGCCAAAGCGGATGTGGAAGGCTACAATGATGTTGCCAGTGTGTTCCGTTCCACTGCTGAAGGGGAAACAGGGCATGCTCACGGACATTTGGAATATTTGGAAAGTGTTGGCGATCCAGCCACCGGATTACCCATTGGTAAAACCGAAGACAACCTTAAAGCCGCGGTAGCCGGTGAAACCCACGAGTACACAGATATGTATCCGGGGATGGCAAAGATGGCGCGGGAAGAAGGTTTTGATGAAATCGCTGACTGGTTTGAAACTCTAGCCAAAGCCGAGCGTTCTCACGCCAATCGGTTTCAAAAAGAGCTGGATAATATTAAAGACTAATCGTTCATCAACGGTGAACGTAGGGGGCCGGGGTAGCCGACAAGGCATATCTTGCCGGGTTTTTCCCGGTCCTGTGTTTTTGATCCGTGGTAATGGAGTTTTGTAATGCGCGAAGGAAGCCTGGAAGCCCCAATCCGACATCCTATCCCCTGGCATACATCGGAATATTACGACGAAGGCGCACTGTTCAAGGAGCTGGAGCGGGTGTACGACATCTGTCACGGCTGTCGTCGTTGTTTCAATCTTTGTCATGCCTTCCCCACCTTATTTGATTTGGTGGATGAATCCGAGTCCATGGAAGTCGACGGCGTGGACAAGCAAGATTTTTGGAAAGTGGTGGATCATTGTTACCTGTGTGACATGTGTTATATGAGCAAATGCCCTTATGTTCCACCGCACGAATGGAATCTTGATTTTCCCCATTTAATGCTGCGTGCCAAGGCCGTACGCTATAAAGCCAAAGGTGTATCCTTCCGTGACCGCATGCTGGCGGCTACTGACCGTATGGGGCGCTTGCTGTCCAATCCGGTGTTGGCGCCTTTAGTTAACTTGGCGAACAAAATCCCGTTTATGCGTTCTTTGACTCAGGCGTTGCTGGGGGTCCATGTGGGTGCTGTTTTGCCCCCTTATGCCTCCAAACGTTTTTCCACAATGGCCAAAACCCTTCGAACGCGAGTCGAGCAGCAAGCTGCGGAGGTGCAGCGCAAAGTCGTTTTGTTTACCACCTGCTATGCCAATTACAACAAGCCGGAATTGGCGCAGGATTTGGTGCGGGTATTTAAACACAACGATGTTGCTGTTACTGTAGAGTATGAGCAATGTTGTGGTATGCCCAGTCTGGAGTTGGGTGACTTGGCGGCTGTACAAAAGGCTAAAGACGCCAATTTAAAGAAGTTGCTGCTATGGGTGGAGCAAGGTTGGGATATTGTGGCTCCCGTTCCCTCATGTGTTTTGATGTTCAAGCAGGAACTGCCGCTGATGTTTCCCGAAGATGCTGATTTGGCCATAGTGAGTCGGGCGGTATACGATCCCTTTGAATATTTAATGCGCTTACATGGCGACAATCAGTTGAAAACCGATTTCAAGAAAAAATTGGGTAAAATTGCTTACCATAGCGCCTGTCATTTGCGGGTGCAGAACATGGGCTGGAAGACCAAACAAGTGTTGGAGTTAGTGCAAGGCACTCACGTTGAATTGATAGAGCGTTGCTCCGGCCATGACGGTACGTATGCTGTTAAAGTGGAGTTTCATAAAACATCCAAAAAGCTGTGTAAACCGGTGGTGAATAAAGTCAAAGGCTTGAAACCGGATTTCTATAGCAGTGATTGTCCCATGGCGGGAGATCACATCAGTAACGGGTTGGACAATGGGAGCAAAGCAGCTCACCCCTTGACATTATTGCGTCGAGCGTATGGAATGAAATCAAGCGACCCTATTTAACGATCGATAGAACGGCAGTACATTATGGAAAAATTGACCCGAGCTTCCTTGCTGTCACTGGAAGAATACGCGCAACAGCGCAGTGTTTTTCGACAAAAGGTGATAGACCACAAAAAAAATCGTCAAGTCCCGCTAGGCCCCCATTTGACACTGTATTTTGAAGACCAATTGACTATGCAGTACCAAGTTCAGGAAATGTTGCGAGTGGAACGCATTTTCGAGGCTGAGGGTATTGCTGAGGAGTTGGATGTGTACAACCCTTTGATCCCTGATGGAAGCAATTGGAAAGCGACGATGATGTTGGAATACGCGGATGTTTCCCAGCGTCAGGCGGCTTTGGCACAGTTGGTGGGTGTTGAGGAAAAAGTTTGGGTTCAAGTCCATGGCTACGACAAAGTGTATGCGCTGGCCGATGAGGACCTGGAGCGTAGTGATGCCAATAAAACCTCGGCGGTACACTTTATGCGCTTTGAATTGACAGCGTCCATGTGTGCGGCTGCGAAGCAAGGCGCTGGTCTGACCATGGGGGTGGAGCATCCCGATTACACGCATACACTGAATGCGGTGCCTGAAAATATAGCAAAATCCCTGGTTTCCGACCTGGATTGATCCCTGAATTCCGCTCGCAACCTTTTTCAAGTCAATGTAAACTCCACACTGCGGTTGCGGGTGACCGGGGGATTCTTGCGGTAGTCCAATGTTTACGGCACCGTGTGCGCCGGACGCGCGGCGGAAAACTCACAACAATACGGAACCTTTTCGGGATCGGGAATTATCGGGAAATAGTTGGAACCATAAAGTATGAGTAAATACGATGCATCTTCCATAGAGGTACTCAGTGGTCTGGAACCCGTGCGCAAGCGCCCGGGGATGTACACCCAGACAGATCGCCCCAACCATCTGGCGCAAGAGGTCATTGATAACAGTGTCGATGAGGCCATAGCGGGGTTCGCTAAAAAAATAGAAGTGATTTTGCACAAGGACGGTTCCCTCTCAGTCAGTGATGATGGCCGTGGTATGCCGGTGGATATTCACCCGGAAGAGGGGATCAGCGGTGTGGAGCTGATTTTTACCCGACTGCATGCCGGGGGTAAGTTTTCCAACAAAAACTACCAGTTCTCCGGTGGTTTACACGGTGTGGGTGTTTCGGTTGTCAACGCCTTATCCAAGCAGCTGGATGTTTGGGTCAGGCGTAATGGCAAGGAATACAATATGGCTTTTGCCAACGGCGATAAAAAGTCTGAGTTGGAAGTGGTCGGTAGTGTAGGTAAGCGTACCACCGGCACGACCGTGCGTTTCTGGCCCAACACCAAATATTTTGACAGTCCCAAGTTTTCCATTCCCCGATTAAAACATATATTACGTGCCAAAGCGGTGTTGTGCTCCGGTTTAACCATGACGTTTACCGATGAGAAAACTCAAGAAGAACAACAGTGGTACTATGAAGATGGCTTGTCCAGTTATCTTCTGGACGAACTAAAAGGATTTGAGGTTTTACCGGACGAGCCTTTCATAGGTTCCATGGCAGGCAACACCGAAGCGGTGGACTGGGCCGTGCTGTGGTTGCCGGAAGGCGGCGAAGCAGTAACCGAAGGTTATGTGAACCTCATTCCCACCGCACAGGGAGGGACGCACGTTAATGGATTGCGTTCCGGATTGACGGATGCCGTGCGGGAGTTTTGCGAGATAAGAAACTTATTACCACGAGGTATAAAAATCACCCCGGATGATGTTTGGGAGAAAGTCAGTTTTGTGTTATCCGTAAAACTGGAAGATCCACAGTTTTCAGGGCAAACCAAAGAACGCCTGTCCTCACGTGAATGTGCACCGTTTGTATCCGGCGTGACTAAGGATGCTTTTTCATTGTGGTTAAACCAGCATGTGGAATTAGGCGAACGAATCGCCGAACTTGCTATTAGCAGCGCCCAAAGTCGTCAACGTGCCGGAAAAAAAGTAGCACGGAAAAAAATCACGCAAGGGCCGGCACTGCCAGGTAAGTTGGCTGACTGTACAACCCAAGATCCGGAGCGCGGTGAATTGTTCCTGGTGGAAGGGGATTCCGCAGGAGGTTCCGCCAAGCAGGCGCGGGACAAAGAATTTCAGGCCATTATGCCTCTTCGCGGTAAGATTTTAAATACCTGGGAAGTGGATCCGGCGCAGGTGCTGGGATCCCAAGAGGTGCACGATATTGCGGTGGCTATCGGGGTTGATCCCGGCTCTAACGATTTGAGCGGCTTGCGTTACAGTAAGGTGTGTGTCCTGGCGGATGCGGATTCGGATGGTGCTCATATCGCCACTTTGCTTTGTGCCTTGTTTTTAAGACACTTCCGTGATTTGGTGGATAACGGCCATGTTTATATAGCCATGCCACCTTTGTATCGTATAGATGTGGGTAAAGAGGTGTTTTACGCTTTGGACGAGGCGGAAAAACAAGGGGTGTTGGATCGTATTGCCGCTGAAAACAAACGTGGCAAAGTCAATGTACAGCGTTTCAAAGGTTTGGGTGAGATGAATCCTCTGCAATTGAGGGAAACCACTTTAGCACCGGACACACGGCGTTTGGTGCAGTTGGTGGTCAGCAAAGGCGATAACACTAACCAAATAGTGGATATGCTTCTGGCAAAAAAACGAGCAGCCGATCGGAAAAAATGGCTGGAACAAAAAGGCGACAGGGCTGAGGTATAAATGAGCGAAACTATTAACTATGAAGGTATAGAACAGCTTCCCTTAAAAGAATTTACAGAAAATGCGTATTTGAACTACTCCATGTACGTTATTCTGGATCGGGCCCTGCCTTACATCGGCGATGGTCTCAAACCGGTGCAGCGACGTATTATATACGCAATGTCGGAGTTGGGCTTGTCCTCATCGGCCAAATACAAAAAATCTGCCCGCACTGTCGGGGACGTCTTGGGTAAGTTTCATCCTCATGGGGATTCCGCCTGTTACGAAGCCATGGTGCTCATGGCTCAGTCTTTTTCCTATCGCTATCCGCTGATTGACGGTCAGGGTAATTTTGGTGCTCCGGATGACCCCAAGTCCTTTGCGGCGATGCGTTATACCGAATCGCGGTTGTCCAAATTTGCGCAGGTGTTGTTGTCTGAGATCGGGCTTGGAACTGTGGACTGGGTGCCAAACTTTGACGGCACTTTGCGTGAACCGTCTATTTTACCGGCACGGTTACCCCACGTACTGCTCAATGGTACCACCGGCATTGCTGTGGGTATGGCCACCGATATTCCTCCGCATAATGTAAAGGAAGTGACATCGGCCTGTATTCGGTTGTTGGAGCAACCCAAAGCCACAGTGGCAGAGTTATGTGAACACATTAAAGGCCCGGATTACCCTACGGGTGCGGAAATTATTACTCCGCCGGAGGACCTGTTAGCCATGTACGAGACCGGCAACGGCAGTGTACGGATGCGGGCAAAATGGGAAAGGGAAGGGAGTGATATTGTCATTACGGATTTACCACATCAGGTTTCCGGGTCACGTCTGCTGGAGCAATTAGCAGCACAAATGCAAGCGAAGAAGCTGCCTATGATCGAAGACTTGCGTGACGAGTCGGATCATGAAAATCCAACACGATTGGTTATTGTGCCTCGCTCTAATCGAGTTGATGCACAACAACTCATGTCGCACTTATTTGCCACTACCGATTTAGAGAAAAACTATCGCGTTAATATTAATGTGATTGGCCTGAATGGCAGACCGCAAGTGAAAGACTTGCGAACTCTGTTAAAGGAGTGGTTGGAGTATCGAACCGATACGGTTAGGCGTCGCTTGCAGTTTCGGTTGGATAAAGTTATTGCCAGGCTGCACATATTGGAAGGTTTGTTAATAGCGTTTCTTAATATTGATGAAGTTATTCATATTATTCGCACCGAAGATAACCCCAAACCGGTGCTGATGAAACGCTTTAAGATCAGTGATGAACAGGCCGAAGCTATTCTGGAACTAAAATTACGTCACCTGGCGAAGCTGGAGGAGATGAAAATTCGTGGTGAACAGGATGAGCTGAGTGAGGAACGTGATTATCTTGAAAAAACACTGGGTTCCGCACAACGATTGAAGACGTTAATTCGCAATGAGCTTATGGCCGATGCCGAGGCGTATGGGGATGATCGCCGCTCGCCCATCGTGGCCCGGGAAGCCGCTCAGGCGATAGATCAGACCAGTTTGATCAGCGCAGAATCCATTACCGTTGTAATGTCTAAAAACGGATGGGTGCGAGCGGCCAAGGGACATGAAGTGGACGCCACATCGTTAAACTACAAGTCCGGTGATCAGTTTATGGCCGCGGCGCGGGGACGTAGCAACCAGTCGGTCATTTTTATGGACAGCACCGGGCGAACCTATGCCATTGCGGCCCATACCCTGCCATCAGCGCGAGGCCAGGGTGAGCCTTTAACCGGTCGGGTGAACCCTCCTGCGGGTGCGTCCTTTGTAGCGGCCATGATGGCCACTCCCGACAACAAATACTTGCTGGCCAGTGATGCCGGTTTTGGGTTTATCTGTAACATAGAAGATCTGGGTACCAAGAACAAAGCCGGCAAAGCCTCTCTCAATGTACCGAAGGGTTCACGCGCATTGGCTGCGCAATTGATTACCTCTTTGGAAACCGACCGGGTAGCGGCGGTAACGAATTTGGGTAAAATGCTGATTATTCCTGTCTCCGAATTGCCTGCGTTAGCCAAAGGTAAGGGGATTAAAATCATTAATATACCCTCGGCAAAGAGCAGCAGTCGGGAAGAGTACGTGGTTGCTGCCGTAGTGTTACCGCAGGGGGCTACCTTAACGATTCACGCCGGCAAGCGCCACACTACCATCAAGGAAGAAGACCTGGCCCATTATGTGGGCGAGCGGGCTCAACGTGGTCATAAACTGCCTCGGGGTTTACAGAAAGTGGATTTCGTTACGGTCAATTTACCGCAGGAATAAATTTTGCTGGGCATCTTCGGGGATAAACGCAGTGTTGGGGGGCAGGAATTACTCCAATCGCTGCGTTTGCCACCGTGCGCGAATAAATTCGATCCTTCCCTGGAACCGGGGCCAGTGCTGCAATCCTTGGCCAAGCAGCAGCATGTTTATTTGCTGGTATCTGTGCGCGACTATGTCGCTAAGCTCAATCGGGTGATAGTGGCACCCTCTAAACGTCTGGACATCGTCGAGCGCTGTCTGGCGTTGGTGGGGCCACCGGTTAGAAAAATTTTAATCGAATACAGCAAGACCCAAGCAATTCCTGAGTCGCAAGCTCGCAGCGAATCGCTTTTGGCGGCCGCTTCCTGCCTGAAACAACTCTCAATCAGTCTCAAACGACTGCTAAAAAACGATTTATGCGCCAGTCGGCATAATAAAACCCTGCGCAAGCGCATTGTTAAAAGTGCTGTTTACTACTTCGAAGTGTTGGCGGTGGAGCAACGCTTGATTGCTTTGCGTTATGAACAATGGCCGGATCATATTTGGTTGGATTGTAACGCCATATATTTTGCCTTGGCAGACAGTGAGGACGTAGACAAACTTAACGAGTTGGGTTTGAGTATATTGCTCTCCGTAAATAGTGCCACTGAAACCGCCAAACTGAGTTTGACGGGATTGTACTTTGCTATACAGTTGTTTGGTTTTATGGACCCTAACACGCTCTCGCCGGAACAACTTCAGCTGTTGGATTATACTCTAAAATCCAGGCTGGGCGATTTACAGATTTTGGCAGATGATGATACTCCTTTGGGTGAGGGGCAACTATTAGTATACCGAAATTTGGATCGACCCCCGTTGTTGGATCGCACCGGGGGAAGTTACGAGGATGCCAGAATTCTGGACCTGCGGCCTTTGCTCAATGTTTGGCAGCTGAATTACGAAATATATGCCAATAAATTCAAAGGTCGAGGTGAAGTACTGGAAATGAATTCCAATGTCCACGGCGTACTGGAGCGCGAAGACATGGAGCGCATTTTGGCGCTGGAGTCGGTTTTACGGTGTTTCAAAATTCAGCAAAGAAACGAAACCCGGCGCTATCGTGACGAAGCACCCTCGTATGTTTTCTTGGGTTACAGTAAATGTTTTAGTCTGCTGAACTCAGGTAATGATCCGGAAGCCGAGTCCGCAGAACAGTTGCGCAATTCTTTGGCACAAAGTTCCGCCTCTATTTCCCCCACAGCTGGAAGCGGTGAATCTGCCCGTTGGGTAATAATCAATGAAAGCAGCAAAGGGATGCTGCTGCAGACTGCAGCGACCCAATACATATCCCATATCTTTATCGGTCAGTTGCTGGCTTTGGCACAAGAACGTGAACAATTGCGATATCCAATCATCGCTTACGTGACACGAATTGTTCGAGCCGGCGAAAATAAAATCCAGCTGGCGGTCAAGCGCCTGTCTTCTCAGGTCAGCTGTGTTGTTGTGCAGAATGACTTTTTGCAGAAAAATAATATGGGACTACCCGGCTTGCTAATTCTGGATTCCGGTGAGGGGCTCAGACTCTTGGTGCATCAGAGCCACCGTCTGGGTGAGTCTCAGGAAATTGCTATCAAACGTGGTGGAAAACTCTTTAGAACCACGGTACAAAGTACACAGTTGATGCGGCGGGAGTTTATTGTCTATCAGTTAAGTGAGGCGAAGTATCATCAAGATGCAGAGACGCAAGAAATCGAGTTGGCGGATGGAGAAAAGCTTGAGCATAGTCACGGTGAGGATTTGACTGAAGGCAGGGGGCTCACTGAGGAGCAAGATTTCACGGAAGACTAATGTGATTTCCCCGGTTCAAAAAAGCATACAGCTGTTTTGGACCTCTATCCGGAGCAAGCTATTTCCGTAATGCAGTACATGTCATATTATTTGATCCACATCATGAGCGATGCATATTCATCTGCTACATTTAAAGAAATTCGGATTAACTCCAACAAGGCATTTGTCAGCACAACCAGGAATTATTGAAACTAAACCGTAGGAAGGCGCCATGAAACAACTGCTCATTTCTATATTCCTACTTTGCATGGTGGTGCCGGTGCTGGAGGCTCGGGATTTCCAATACTCTCAGCTTAATCTCCGTTATGTCAGTGGGAAGTTAGACGATGGCACCACGGGAAGCGGTAAAGAGGTGGAGTTAAATTATGACATCGATCATGTCGTTCTCAGTTTGCATATTCAAATCATGGACTATTCCTTGGCAGGCGATTCAGTGGGACGCGATACCCATATGGGTGGAATAGGGGGTTATGTGAAACTGGAAGAATACATGGATTTTTTTGGCCATGTACGCTTTGGAGCCTATAACTCGGACGCCTCCAGCATCAAACTGGCAGAACGAGATGTGTTGGTTTTGTTATTGGGTGTGCGTCTGGACTTTGCCGGACACAATGAAGGCCAGATATATATCGGGCGTTATGAATTCTCTGAAAATCAAGTGGTGGGTGGTGGTCCCGCTCTTGATGAAAATATGATAGGTCTTAGGGCGGTTGTTTCTGATGTCGCTTATCCGGAGTTTGGGTTTAACCTTGGTGCGGAAGTTTTCGACTCCTACCAATATGTGAGTTTTGGTTTTACTTACAATTTTTAGTGCTCTCCGGAAAAATCATAATTTAAATGAGGCTCAGGTTTTTGCAGGTAATGACCTTGGATGAAGTTAATGCCGTGTTGCCACAGCACGGCCAGCGAACTGGGGTCTTCCACATGTTCTGCTATGGTTTTAATCCCTTTCTTTTGTGCAATATCAGTGAGTTCTTTGACCACGTTTTGGCTGGCTTCGCCGTTGGCAAGTTCTTTAATGTGCTCGCCATCGATTTTGAGGTAGTTCAAATCAAAGTGTGCCAGGAATTTTAGATCAGTGTTTTCTTGTCCTATGCCCGATAAGGCAAAGCCACAGTGCAGTTGCTTAATGCCGTTTACCAAAGCTTTGGTAGCGCGGATGTTTCTCAAAGCGTCGGCTTCAGACGCTTGGAAAACAAAGTTTTTACCCTGAAGTCGGGCAGCTTTAAGCAATTTGCTGACCCAAGGCAATAAGGTGGCGTCTTCAATAGATTCAGGAGACAGCTTTAGGAACAATTGCACATCGGCCCCGGTACGTTTTTTCTCCAAAATGGCTTTGGCGGCGCTCTTAAAAATCCAGCGGTCCAGTTCCAGGGCCAAACCGGAGTTGCCGGCGGCTTCCATAAACTCGCTGGGCATAATGAGATTTTTGTCTTTATCCAACATGCGTATGAGCGCATCATAGCGTTCGCCGGATTCGCCATGAAGACTGACAATGGGTTGAAAATGCAGGACGAAGTGGTTGGATTTCAGTGCCAGTCGAATCCGTTGAGCCCAGGCTTTGTCTTCTTCCAGGCTGGCAATTTCATCGGCCATGGTGTGGATATGTACGCTGTTACCTTTGACTGCGGCGTTCTTACAGGCGGCTTCGGCATGATTCAGCGCTTTTTTGTAATCGGAAGTCGTTTCCACAATAGGACAGACGCCGATACTCACCGTGGTGGTGACGGTTTTCCCCTCCACTTCAAAAATATGCCCTTCGAATATTTTACGGATTTGTTCGGCAAGGGCTTGGAGCCCGTCGCTTTCTGTATTGGGAAATAAAATGGTAAAAACATTGCCTTCAAAACGGGCGATAATGGCATTAGCTTGTTTAATATTGCTTTTAAGAATATTAGCCGTATCGGTCAAAACCAAGTCGCTACCCGACATGCCTAAGGTGTCACGAATAGAGGAGAAACTGTCCGGTTTAATATAAAACAAGGTGCTGACAGTGGCGGATTTGGCCGCATCCACGACAGCCGTGTTCAACTCTTCTACAAAAAACTGGCGGTTATACAATCCGGTCAACAGGTCTTGTTTGCGTAACTCGTCCAGTTCTTTTTGCAGTTCAGCATCATCTGAATGCAACTGAATTACGATCTGGGTACAGGGTTCACCGTCAATACTGGCAGAGGAGAAGTGCATAACCGCTTTGAACTGTTCGTCATTGGCTTTGATCGCCTGAAAATCGAAAACTTTCTCAGGTATTTTCCCCTGGCTGATAGTTCGCAACAATTCCTTAAAGTTCTTTTGGTGATCGGGGGCGATGAGGTCCATTACCGGAATACTTTCCACTTCATCCGCATCCAGTTCAAATAATTCCAAATAGCTTTGATTGGCGTAAATGTGCATACCTTCGTGGATATAGGAGATGGCATCACGGGAACTGTCCAGCAAGGTACGGTTACGCTTTTCACTTTCCACCAGAGCGACACGGCATTCACGATGAGATCGGCGGCCCTGCAGGCTGCTCAGTTCTTTTTGGATGACCGCAACCAGGTACTCCTGTGAATCGGAGGCGATGCAGTGGGCAGCGCCGCCTTGCATCAGCGCAACGCTGTTTTCCACAGCCAGGGTTTCGCCGAATACAATGGTTGGCAGGTCTTTGCCGGATTTTTGTACGACCTCTAATGCAGCAGAGGCTTCGCAATCACCTACGGTCGGTGCGCACACTAACATGTCCCAGTTTTGTTCATTAAGGGCGTTTTCCAGGTCTTCCTCGTCCTGGATGTGTTTTGACCTCACAGCAAAACCATTATTTCGTAGCGAGCTGGCGAGCGTCTCCGCGCTATGGGAGGATTCCAGCAACAACAACATATGGATGGTAAAATCGTTATCCAACATCAACTCCTTGATAATATTCTTTTTTTTGTATGCTCACTAAATTAATTGCCAGATACTGTCAAAGTCTTTGTCTGTTTCGGTGGAAAGGGGTTTAGGTTTGTCAAATCCCAAGACTTCTATGGTTTCAAATTCAAACTGCGAAAAAACGCCGGTGGTTTCTATTAATCGGCTCAATTTGATGTGAGTTTTATAGCCATGTTTGTTCATGGTTAAGTGATCACCTGTTTTAAGACTGTGTTTGGTCAGCAAAGTAATAGGTTGCTCAATTCTGGGCAATTCCGGTAATACCAGAGCTGGACTGTAAGCCGGTTCAATTTCTGCCTTCATAAACCGACAGATAGCCACCACTTGTGCACAAGGGGCTAGCTTTTGAATGCCCAGTTCCAGCCCCCGGCTGGTGTTTTTCATACGGCGAATGACACCCAGATTCAGCATACTTTCGTCATCTGTATCGGCATGTATTGCATCACGTATACCAACCAGTTCACCAATTTGAACTTTTTGCGTTTTCAGAGTGTTATCCATGTAACCGATCAAACAGTAACCACCAGCACTTTCATTAATATTGTTGAAATTTATTGCTTCGTAGGCCAGTGTCTGCTTTGCCTTGTCTTTTTGCTCCAACCACAAACGCAAGTTGTAGTCATATCCAATGGTTTTGCTGGCATAGTCGTTGTCCCATACGTCAGGTGCGAATTCATTCACCGAACTGGCGCCATAGATGAGAGGGGCGGCAAATTCCGCCGGGTCTTCCAGTTTTGGGTCTTTTTGCTCGCTTTGACTGTCAATGACCGTGTTGGTATCAAAAATGGCGGCGGTGACGGATTTGCACATGCCACTGGTTTCCAACTCAGGGTTCAAGCGGAGAATTTCTTTGATTAAATGGTGCGTCGCATTGAGGCCCAGGGTTATAGTCAGGGTGCTGTTGGTGGCAGTACGATTGAAGCCACGTCGAGATTTTCCACTCCAGGTTAACGCGATCAAATAGACTAAATCCAAGGGTAATTCCAGTGCGGTACTGCGTTCGGCCAGATGTTCACTAAGCATTTGCACCAGATCCGTGGTGTCCAACCAGCGGGAGTGGGTGGGGTTGCTGGGTTCCTTGGAATTGAAAAAACTGGGCGCAAAGTCTGTATTCAAGCGAATTTGTACTTGATTCAACAGCTCGGACTGACCGTCCGGTGGCAAAATGCGGCACAGAGGGCCCCAGTTTTCCAGGCGTGCATAGAGCAGGTCCACAATACTTTGTCGGAACCGATAGGGGCTTAAAAGACCAATCAGTAATATACGTTTATACAGATCACGGATGGTGGATTTTGGTTTATGGCAGCTGCCTACGTTACGAATTTTGGATTTTTCCAAGGCATTTTCTTCTGCATACAGGTAGAGCTGATGTAATTGCAGCCAAGTACTGCTGGGTAGTTCCGAGTAAACTTCATAAGCCGTCAGCAATGTTCCGCTTAAGTAGTGAATGGCCCTGTGGATGGCCAATCGGGTGCGGCCTTTGATAAGTAAGGACAGTGGTGTTCCCCAGGTCTGATCGATAATGATTTTGTAACCTGTGGCCATTTCCGCATTCAGTTCAATAGCCAACTGGGCCATGTGGCGGTTTTTTTCGGATAGGGGCAAGGTTTCGTGCAGATAATGCTTTTTCAACGTGCCCAGGATGTTTTCCACAGGTTCGCATATTTTTTCCAAAAGATGTAGCCGAGTTTTTTTGCTGATGTCGGTCTGATTACACTCGCACAGTGCGTTATAGATCATGCGAGCGCATTCACCCGTATCGCCTAAAGGTAAACTGGTAAGCCAGGCATCGAGATGTTTCGGGCGGGTATTGAACATTCCCTCCGAAACCGGTTTTAGGCTGGGAGTGGCTAATAGTCCTTCTGGTCTCATGCTGGGCATGACTTACCTGCCAACATTTCGATGACGAATTTTGGTTGAAAAAACGTCCAACGCCGTTTATTCACCGGTCTTTGCTTACCGACTCTGCAATGCCTTTGGAAAACTCTCATTAGCGATTCGACACAAGTTTTATACCTATCCATGCGAATTTCTCGGCTAACTTTATTCATTGATTCGGTTGAATAGAACACAGCAGGTTTGGCGGTAACCGAAACCTTACTTTCCTTTTTGTCCGCCCATAGGGTAGTACGATTACTATACAATCTGTTTCGGTTTGTTTTCATTTTTCTGTAGATTATGGCAGCTCTAAGCCAGTAAAAACAATGGGTTTGAATGGTTAAATGTTGATCGGCGGGAATGACTCATAGCGGTGTCTTGGACGGCATACCGGGAGATTCACGCACCAAAGTGGGGACCAAATACCCCGGTAACCGGTCTCTTAGTTGCGTTATCAGGGTTCTGGCTTTGTGGTCGCTGACACAAAAGTGTGCTGCACCCTGAACCTTATCCAGGATATGTAAATAGTAAGGAAGTATACCCGTATCAAATAGGGCTTCGCTGAGTTGACAAAGAACCTCGGGATTGTCGTTGATACGTCGCAGTAATACCGATTGATTGAGTAATGTCGTTCCACAATGGCGTAGTTTTTTGCACATTGCCCTAATGTTGGCATCAATTTCGTTGGCATGGTTGATATGCAATACCATTACAAACTGAAACCGAGTTTGCTGCAATAGTTGTAGAAACGTCGCAGTGATGCGTTCCGGCAGTACCACTGGCATACGTGTGTGAAACCGGATGCGACGTATATGATTGATTTTGCTTAAAGAACTAACGATGACTTCGAGTTTCTCATCACTCAAAGACAGCGGCTCGCCTCCACTCAAGATGACTTCTGTTATTTGCTTGTCCTGGCGCAGGTAGTTCAGGGTTTGGTTCCAGGTTTGTTGGTTGAAACTGTTGTCCGAATAGGGAAAATGGCGTCGAAAACAATAACGACAATGAATAGGGCAGGCGCCCGTTAAGGTTAACAGTGCCCTGCCCGCATATTTGTGGAGCAGGCCCGGAGCTTGCTGAGCATGGGTTTCCAGTAACGGATCAAAGCTGTATTCCTCCGGACTGCAGGTTTCTGCCAGTAAGGGAAGTACTTGCAGCAGCAAAGGGTCTTTCGGATTGCCTTTTTGCATTCGGGCGACAAAGCTATGAGGGACTCGTAAGGGGAAGTCCTGAAATTGCCCTGGGCGGAACTTATGGGAGAGCTGTAAGATATTCAGCAGCTCCAGCGGGTCCTGAATAGCTTCGGCCATGTTTTTTTTCCACGAATTGGCCTGCAAAATCGGGTGGGAAAATTGTATCATTGGCGGCTTCTTTATTTTTGAATAGACAGTTTTTTGAATAGACAAATAATTTTTGAACAAGTATAAGGGCTGTCACTTAGGGTCCATTTCAAAATCAATCCGTTTCGGCGCAAAAACGGAGTATATAATCATTCGGCGTTTTGCGACTGTATTTAAAACAGACGATAGTATAAACGGTAACGATTGATTTTGAGATAGTTCCAGTAATAGTCCCAAATCGAGGCGCACATGGCTACTTATAGCACTAATGAATTCAAATCGGGTATGAAATTAATGATCGATGGGGCACCCTATACCATTGTAGAGTGTGAGTTTGTCAAACCAGGGAAAGGTCAGGCGTTCGCCCGAGTTAAATTACGCAATCTGCAAACTCGGCGCGTCATCGAACGAACCTTTAAAACGGGTGAGTCGGCCGAAGCGGCTGATGTTGTGGATACGGACATGCAATATTTATATAACGATGGTGAGTTATGGCATTTCATGCATCCCGATACCTATGAGCAGGTCGCTGCAGGCAAAGATGTGGTGGGAGAAGCCAGTAAGTGGTTGAAAGATCAAGATATGTGTGTGCTGACATTATGGAATAGCCAGCCCATTGATGTGGTTCCGCCCAATTTTGTGGAATTGCGTATTGTGGAAACTGACCCAGGTGTACGTGGGGATACCGCCAGCGGTGGCGGTAAACCGGCAACTCTGGAAACAGGAGCCGTAGTACGCGTCCCCTTGTTTGTGGAACAAGAAGAAGTGATCAAAGTAGATACCCGGACCGGGGAATACGTCAGTCGCGTCAAAGAATAATTCGATCACGCCTGTGGAATCCTGGCGTCCCAATGCCAGCCTGGAAGCGTTAAAACTGCGGGCACACACCTTGGCAAAAATACGTGAATTTTTTGCCGAGCGTCAGGTGCTGGAGGTGGAAACGCCCACCTTATGCCGAGCCGTGGACCCGGATCCTCACATAGACTGTTTTCAAAGCCAATTTAATGGCCCGGGCTTTGCTCGGGCATTGGGCTTGTTTTTGCGCAGTTCACCGGAATTTCACATGAAGCGCCTGTTATGTGCGGGTAGTGGTTCTATCTATCAAATTAGCAAATGCTTTCGTCAGGGTGAGCTGGGCGCGTTGCACCAGCCGGAATTTACCATGCTGGAGTGGTATCGCACAGATTTTGATCAAAACGACCTGGTCGCGGAGATGAAAGATTTGTTGATGCGATTGGCACCCCAGTGGTCGTGGCATCGCTGCCATACCTTGTCTTATGCCGATGCTTTCCTACGCTACGTTCAAGTGGACCCATTACAAGCCAGTGCAGAAGAGTTAAACATCTGTTTACAACGTTACGGTGTTCAGCTTCAGGATGGGGATTTAGCGGATGAATTTTTGTTGTTGGATTGTCTGATGAGTCATATTATTCAACCGCAGCTGGGGCGGGAGGGGCCTTTATTTCTGACGGATTTTCCAGCCCGGCAGGCGGCTTTGTCACAATTGAATCCACTGGATGCAAGGGTGTCGCAACGGTTTGAATTGTTTGTGGATGGGGTGGAGTTGGCCAATGGTTTTTGTGAATTGCGTGATGCCACGGAATTGCAACGGCGTTTGGAACAGGATTGTCAAACGCGGCGGGATAACGGGCAGACATTGATTCCCCTGGATCGAGCGCTCATTGCGGCACACCAATCCGGCTTACCGCAATGTGCCGGTGTGGCTCTGGGTTTTGATCGATTGATGATGCTAATAAGTGGGGTTGATCAAATAGACCAAGTCTTGGCTTTTTCTGAATTCCAGTGACGGGACGGGATGGCGAAAAACACAACTAATTGTATGGTTGTTCGACGGGCTGAAATACGGCAATATTGGCGTAATTAGGGATTGGACGCAGTTTCGTTAATCGCAAGGGGGGCGATGTATGGAAAACCGTTGGAGCAGTCGCAAAGATCTAAATATCGGTGTGGATGTGCATTGTGACGGTACCGTTGTTTCTTGCAGTTGCCGCGATATTGCAATGGGAGGTGCCTATCTGGAGTCCAGTGCGCCATCCATGTTGTCGCACAAGTCCGAAGTGGAATTGGTATTTCATCTTAAAGACGGTTTCAATAACATCAAATACGCCCTACCGGCGCAAATAGTCCGAGTGGATCAACAAGGTTATGCTTTACGGTTTCTCAGTAATGATACCGCCGCGTTTCGCTCCCTGCAGAGTTTGTTGTCGTATCAGTCCTGTTGAAAAATTGCAATTTAGTCCGATTCCAACGGATGTTGTTGCCGTTTCCACTGTGAATAACATTCAATGCCGCAGTAGTGTTGCACATACTCATCGGCTTCCTGGTGGATAGATGCAGAGACCGGAATTTCTTCCAAACAGATTTCACAAGCGACAAGATCGGGTTCTTTGGGTTTTGGTTTGTTATCCATATAGCGGCTCCGTGGATCAGCAACACGTGTTGGGAATTATGGGCTCTGTCGCGCTTGCGCGGGAACAGGTCGGGAAAGAAACTATCGTGTCTTAAGCATAGATCTATAGAGATAGGATTTCATGTCGTGACTGTGTCAGCTGTGTGACGGGATGGGCCAATCTAACCCAAGGAAAACTAGGTTTTCTGTATCTCGCCTATGATTTGTCCCATTTGTACATTTTTTCCCGGGGCCAGATTCTGCCAGGCCATGCTCTTGGGCGGAAATAATAAGATCACAGTTGATCCCATATTGAAACGTCCCATTTCCATCCCCTGTTCCAGCACAATGTTCTTATCTTTGTAATTCCAATTGCAGATGTGACGACCGTGCGGTGGGCTGACGGCGCCATGCCATACCGTTTCCATACCAGCCACAAAAATAGCACCCACCAAGATCATGGCCATGGGACCAGCCGGTGTTTCAAAATAGGCTATCACACGTTCGTTGCGGGCGAACAGGCGAGGAATGGCCCGTGTGGTGGCTGGGTTAACGCTGAAAAGACGGCCGGGAATGTGGCTCATTGCCACCAAATGACCGGAACGAGGCATATGGATTCGGTGATAGTCTTTGGGTGACAAATAGATGGTTGCAAAGTGGCCATTGTTGAAGCTGTCCACCCATTGTTGTTCACCCGCCAGCAATTCATGCAGGGTATATGACCGGCCTTTAGCTTGAAACACGTTGCCGTTGACGATATCGCCACTTTGGCTAATGGCCCCGTCTACCGGACTGACGATATGTTTGTCTCCAAAAGCAATGGGTCTGGCCTGTGTTTGTAGTGGTCGGGTAAAAAACTCGTTAAAACTGGCATAAGCGCTTGGGTCGCTGGGGTTTGCCTCGCTCATGTTGATTTTGTATTGTTTAATAAACCAACGAATGAAGAAATTTTTCCACCAGACGGTTTTGCTGCGTGTTAGGGCATGCATGAGGTTGGAAAGCGCGTAGTGAGGTAGTATGTATTGTGGCCAGGCTTTGACAAAATCCAACAGGCCGGCGGTCTCGTTATTAGAGTTGTTCATAGATCGTTTCGTTTAGGATATAAATAAGTTCAGGTCAGGGATTCAGGGCCAGGAATAATGTTCGGATTTCCTTGGCATAGTGCGGAGCCGGGAAGCGCGCAAAATAACGGCCCTTGGGATCAATTAACAGCAAGGCACTGCTGTGGCTGACCGGATAGTCGCCTTTGTAGCCTTCGCCCAATTTGTATTTAATGTTCAGTTGGCGGGTTAGTACATCGATTTGGTCTGATGTCCCGCTCAGAGCTACAAAATTTTCATCGAAATAGCTGATATAAGTCAGCAATTGTTTTGGGGTATCTCGTTTGGGGTCCACGGTGGCAAAGACATACTGCACATTGTTCTCCATTGGGGGAACGGGCAGCAGGTTTTTGGACAAAGTCTCCAATTCTGACAAAGTAGTAGGACAGATGTCCGGACAATTGGTGTAGCCAAAAAAGACAAATGTCCATTTATGAGCAAAACTTTTTTCAGTAAACGCCCGGTTGTGCTGATCAACCAATTGGAACGGGGCGATTTGTTTGGGTTCTGGGAGCAGGACCGCTTTTAGCTGCTCGGCCACTGTGGCATCATTGGCATTGGCAGTTAAGACATAAAAACTTAAACTGGTAACCAGCACCAGCAGCCTATGTGCCGGCGCAAGCCGGATCCTGGGAATTCGGGGTAATCGAGGCGATAGAAATAAGTGCCCAAGGTTTCTTAACATAACAAAAGGAAAAATTCGCATTGATTCAGTATGCGGCAAGTATACAGGGTTTTCGGGAATGTGGGAAAGATGGATTCAACTAATATCAAAATAGAAGACAATCAGGAATTTGATCACAAAACTCAGTTAACAACGGGTATTTTGCTGGTCAATCTGGGTACCCCGGAGAGCCCGACAGCGTCGGCATTAAGACGTTATTTGGCCGAATTTCTATGGGATCCTCGGATTGTGGATTTGCCTCGTTGGTTGTGGTGGTTCATTTTAAAAGTGATCTTGCTGATTCGGCCACGACGTTCTGCGGCGGCGTACAAAAAAATATGGACAGAAGCAGGGTCACCGTTGTTGGTGATTTCCCAGCGTCAAAAAGAGGTTATAGAACGATCTCTATCCAGCCTGTATACAGGTCCTATTGTGGTGGAGTTGGGTATGCGTTATGGCAATCCGTCCATTGCCTACGCTTTGCAGAGACTACGTCAAGCCCACGCGCAGCGGGTGCTGGTGCTGCCTTTGTACCCCCAGTATTCCTGCAGTACCACGGCGTCCACTTTTGATGCGGTTGCCGCCGCAGTTAAAAACTGGCGTTGGGTACCGGAGTTGCGAATGGTGAATTCCTATCACGATTTTCCCCCCTATATTGAAGCCTTGGCCAATAGTATCAAGGAATCCTGGGGAGCCAACGGGCAAGCACAAATGTTGTTGTTCTCGTTCCACGGCACACCCATGCGGTTTTTGGAAACCGGCGATCCCTATCACTGTATGTGTCAGACTACTGCCAGATTGGTCGCTGAGCGATTGGGATTGGTGGAAAGCCGTTGGCAAGTCACATTTCAGTCGATCTTCGGGCGGGAGAAATGGCTGCAGCCTTACACTATTAATACCCTGGAGACGCTGGCTCATTCCGGCGTACGCAGTGTGGATGTGGTGTGTCCCGGATTCTCTGCCGATTGCCTGGAGACTTTAGAAGAAATTCAGGAGGAAAATTGTCATGCGTTTCTCAATGCGGGTGGTAAAGAGTTTCGTTATATTCCAGCGTTAAACGATCGTGTAGATCACGTGCATGCCTTGTGTTCTTTGATTCAAATGCATACCCTGGGCTGGTTGGATACGGCTGAGCGTTGGGATGCGCAAGTACATCAACAAGCTAATGTCGATCGTGCTGAGCGGGCCAAGGCGCTGGGGGCAAAGAAATAGCCCAGTTAATAAGCCTTCAATACAAAAAAGGGCAACCGACCGAATCGGTTGCCCTTTTTTTATGTTCCACTTTATACCGAATTAATGCCCGGGAGCGTTTTCCAGTTTTTGTTGTAATTTTGCCAATGCCGCCTGTGTTTGTTTCAATTCTTTGAGAATATCGTCCTTGCTGGGTGGGCTTTGCAGCTGCTCCAGGCGTTCCTGTTTGGCTTCTTCCAGGTTATTTAACACGACGGCAATAAACAAGTTAATCACAACAAACGTGCCTACAGTGACAAAGCTGACAAAATACAACCAGAACAAATGGTGTAACTCCATGGCTTTGTACATGACGTCGGTCCAGTCTTCCAGAGTAACGACACGAAATAAAGTGAGTAGCGATATGCCCAGATTGCGCCAGTGTTCCGGGTCGTGTTGGTGGAACAAGTGATATCCGGCGACGGCATAGATATAGAAAATCACGCCCATTAACAGCAATACATGACCCATGCTGGGAATGGAGCGCACCAATGTGCTCACAATCAAACGCAATTCGGGGATGGTGGAGATGAGACGGGCAATCCGTAACAGACGCGCCAGACGCGCAATCATGGCGTATTCGCCGGTAGCGGGTATTAACGAGACCACAACCACGGTGAAATCAAACAGGTTCCAGCCATCACCAAAGTACAGTTTCAGGCGTGGTGCCACGGCAGCGATTTTTAATATGGCTTCCAGTACAAATACGGCTAATATGATGTTGTTGAGTAGAACCAGGCCACCGTTGTATTTGGCCACAATTTCCGGTGAAGTTTCCAGCCCCAAAACCACAGCGTTGATTAATATCAAGCCAACAATACCGTATTCGAAATACGTAGAGTCAACAAATTTTTTAAGCGTATTCTGCATGTTTTTCTCGTGTTCAAAAGCGGGCAAAGATACCGAATCGCGATGCGGACCGCAACTGTAGTGAAAACGTGGGAGAGGTTATTTTTTGGCGTGTTTGCGCCGTACCTGTTTGCGAATGTCGTCAAAGAATAATCCTGGATCGACACGAGCATCATTCAGGCTTACACCCCAGTGTAAATGGGGACCGGTGGCGCGGCCGGTTTTGCCAATGGCGCCGATTTGTTGGCCTCGTTCGATGGTGTCTCCCGGTTTTACATCAATGCGGGACATATGACAGTACATGGTGATAAGGCCGTTGCCATGATCCAGGAATACCGTATTGCCGTTAAAAAAGTAATCACCGGTTTGCAATACCACCGCTGCGGCCGGTGCCACAATAGGGGTTCCGTGGGGAGCGGCAATATCGATGCCGCTGTGGGGTTTACGGGGTTTTTGATTGAAAAAGCGACGCAACCCAAAAGGGCTGCTTAAGCGACCGTGTACCGGAATCTGAAAGTCTTCCGTAGAAGGTGGGGCGTCACGCCAGTGAGCCAGAGATGCGGTAATTTCCTCTTTTTCACTTAGAATACGTTTTAAATCTTCCGGGTTGGGATCCACTTTGCGTTTATTTTTTATCTTAAGATACTGTTTTTTATATTTTTTATTTTTGATTTTGAAACTAACGACAGAGTCTCCGGATGCGCGGCTGATGCGCAGTTGGTGCTGGCCCGGCTTAGTGTCCAAGGGGATGCCGGTCACGGCTCTCCAATGGTCGGTTTTCCCCGGGATGGGTACCACCATCACCGGGTTTTTGCCGAAATAGGCTTGGGGTTTGTCACTGGAATGACCCAGAGAAACCCATGCAACGCCACCGGGTACGGGATTGGCTTTGGGAACTACGGCCACAACAACCGTGGGGGTTAAAAGCAATAATAAGGCTGTGATGATTATTGCTTTTGTAAAGTGACGAATAACCGGTTTCATAAGTACTAAGAACCTCGCTTAGGGTTGAAGTTCATCATCCGCGGACTCGATTGTAGCGTTTGCATCAATCGGGTTCAGTGCATTGCTCGGTTCTATAGCGTCGACAGTACAGTGCAATGTACCCCGGTGTAATTGAGTTTTGACGCTTTGCCCCAGTTTTACTGTTTCGCTATTGCGGACAATGGTACCGTTGCTGCTGCGAACAATCGCATAACCGCGGCCTAAGGTTGCCAGGGGGCTGACCGCATCCAAGGCCCTCCCCAAGGCGCCCAATTGTTGCCGATGTTCATCCAGAATGTGTGCCATTACGGCGTGCAGACGTTGTCCGTATGCACCTAAGCGCCATTGCAATGGCGGAATTCTTTTTAGGGGAGACTGGAGTTCTAAACGAGAGCTCAGGTGTTGTAAGCGGGTGTGGTTTTGTTGTTGCAGTAAGGAGAAACTTTGCAATAGACGCTGTTCCAGCTCATCCAATCGTTGCGCCTGAGTCTGGAGTCTGCGAGCGGGGTGTTGCATGCGTTTACGCAACCATTCCAGTTGTTGTTTGCGATACAGCAGTTTGTTTTTAAATTCCCGTTGCAAGCGTTGTTGCAATGCTTGCAGCGTTTCCAGCCATTCTATCTTGTCCGGACTCACCAACTCCGCTGCCGCTGAGGGGGTGGCGGCGCGTACATCGGCAACAAAATCTGCAATGGTTACATCGGTTTCGTGTCCTACACCGGTGACAACAGGAATGGAACACTGAAAGATGGCCCTGGCCACAGCCTCGGTGTTGAAACACCACAAATCTTCCAAAGAGCCACCGCCCCGGCATAAGATCAACACATCGCAGCGCTGGGCACTTTGTGCCCGGCGGATAGCTCGAACGAGCTCTGCAACAGCGTTGGAACCTTGTACCGAGGTGGGGTAGATCAATACAGGAATGGCGGCAAAGCGGCGCTTTAACACCGTGAGCACATCTTTGACCGCAGCGCCATGCGGCGAGGTGATAATGCCGATGCGTGTTGGCAATTGCGGTAGGAGACGTTTGTGTTCCGCCGCAAACAAACCTTCATCGCTCAGACGCTGTTTTAATTGTTCAAACTGTAATTGCAGCGCTCCTTCGCCGGAGGCCTCCATATGCTCCACCAGCAGTTGAAATTCTCCTCTGGCCTCATACAGACTCACTTTGGCCAGGACCACCACGTGATCTCCATTCTTTGGGGCGAATCGCAGCAAACGGTTGCGGGTTCGAAACATGGCGCAGCGCACTTGTGCCCGCGTGTCTTTCAGGCTGAAGTACCAATGGCCGGAGGAGGGGTTGGCCAGATTGGAAATTTCGCCTTCCAACCAGACATGTGAAAACTGCTTTTCCAATGAGATTTTAGCGGTTCGGGTCAGTTCCGATACGGTCAGAATTTGCCGTGACTGGCTCATAGGGTTGTTTTGGATAATGCGTTTGGTTTGGTGATAAGCAAAAAAGCAGGCCGAAGCCTGCTTTTTTTGTGTGGATCATGCCGACACTAGAATAACCAGGGTCCGGCGTTTTTCTGACTCATAGCCTGTTGGTACGCGGCTTCACCTTCAAACTTGGCACGGGCAGCCAATTTACGGGCTTGTTCTGTATCGCCTTTGCTCAATGCCGCTTTAGCGCCTTTGATAAATTTGTCTTGAGAATCACGCCACGCGCCACCGTTGGCTTGGGCTTTTTTGATCACAGCTTCGGCTTCTTTGATTAATGATTCTACAGACCCGCCACCGTCACTGGAGGTGGCCATCGTACCACCACCGGTGGAAGCACATCCGGAAATTGAAATAGCTAGAAATGCCGCTGTGACAATCAATACTTTTCTCATTTACTCTCCTCCAATGAAGTGTACTGTCTAAATAATTTATAACAATTGTTCGCGGTGGATTCGCCAATTGCCACTGTGACCAGTGCGAGGGGATTTATGCCCCTTTTTTCCTCCTGTTCATCACAGCGAGTGGCGTGTTATCCCGAAAAGCGATAAGCCTTTTGCTAAGCTACCGGTTTACCTTATACACGTCAATCTTTATAATTCGCACCCTACTATATATTTACCCTGTAGGGAACCCCACTATGCGCATAGTTCAGGAAGCACTCACGTTCGATGACGTTTTACTGGTCCCGGCTCATTCCACGGTGATGCCTAAAGACGTTGACCTAAAGACACAATTAACGCGTGGGATTAACTTAAACATACCTTTGGTATCCGCGGCAATGGATACGGTCACAGAAGCTCGTTTGGCCATCAGCATGGCCCAGGAGGGCGGAATTGGCATTATTCATAAGAATATGTCGGCGGAACAACAAGCCAATCAGGTACGAATGGTTAAAAAGTTTGAAAGCGGTGTCATCAAAGATCCTATCACCGTGGCACCCAACACCAGCATTAAAGAAGTATTGGCGTTGACCCGAGCCCACAATATTTCCGGAGTTCCGGTGGTTGATGGTGCCGATTTGGTAGGTATAGTGACCGGCCGTGATTTGCGTTTTGAGACTCGTCACGACAATCCGGTTTCCAGTATCATGACCCCTAAAGAGAAATTGGTGACCGTTAGGGAGGGCGCGGAACCTCAGGAAATTCTTAAACTTTTACATGAATTTCGGATTGAAAAAATCTTGGTGGTGAACGATCAGTTCCAGCTGCGAGGCTTGGTCACGGTTAAGGATATTCAAAAAGCCACCGAGTTTCCCAATGCCTGTAAAGACGAGCACGGTCGCTTACGCGTTGGAGCTGCCGTCGGAACCGGTGCCGGAACCGAGGATCGAGTGGCCGGTTTGGTGGATGCCGGTGTGGATGTGGTGGTGGTGGACACGGCTCACGGCCATTCCCAAGGTGTTTTGGATCGAGTCGCCTGGGTAAAAAGTCATTACCCTGATTTGCAGGTAATAGGTGGAAATATCGCTACTGCTGAAGCTGCCAAAGCATTGGTGGCTGCCGGTGCCGATGGTGTTAAAGTGGGTATTGGCCCCGGTTCCATTTGCACGACCCGAATTGTTGCCGGTGTGGGCGTGCCACAGATCACCGCGATCGCCAATGTGGCCGAGGCTTTGAAGGGCACGGGTATACCATTGATCGGTGATGGTGGTATCCGTTATTCCGGTGACGTGGCCAAAGCCATAGCCGCCGGGGCCTCCAGTATTATGATCGGGAGTATGTTTGCCGGTACGGAAGAAGCGCCGGGAGAAGTTGAGCTGTTTCAAGGGCGCTCTTACAAAGCCTACCGTGGCATGGGTTCCTTGGGGGCTATGACGGCGCAACAGGGCTCCAGCGATCGTTATTTCCAGGAAGGCAACCAACCGGATAAACTGGTGCCGGAAGGCATCGAAGGGCGAGTTCCTTTTAAAGGGGCATTGCGTCCGGTGTTACATCAACTACTGGGCGGTGTGCGCTCCAGCATGGGTTATACGGGTTGTGGCGATATTCTCGCTATGCGCACCAATACCCAATTTGTACGTATCACCAATGCGGGCATTGGCGAGAGTCATGTGCACGATGTTCAAATTACCAAAGAGGCTCCCAACTATCGGGTGTGAATCCCCGCGGCGTTGCCGCGGCCTATAACGATAAAGTCAGGTTTTACATGTCAAATAATGCGGATATACACCAGGATAAGGTTCTTATCATCGATTTTGGATCGCAATACACCCAGTTGATCGCCCGGCGGGTTAGAGAAATCGGTGTTTTTTGTGAAATTTTCGCCTACGACATGGTGGATGAAAAGTTTGTGCTCGACTACTGGCCGAAGGGAATCATATTATCCGGTGGCCCGGAGTCCGTGAATATGGATCAGCCGCCACGTTTGGATCAGGCCATTTTTTCCATGAAAATTCCCATTCTGGGGATATGTTACGGCATGCAAACCATGGCGGCACAAATGGGGGGCAAGGTACGCAGTGCCGGCAAAAGTGAATTTGGTTTTGCTCAAGTCCGTGCCCGCGGTCATTCTGAATTGCTGGAAGACATCGAAGATCACACCAGCCCGGAAGGCTACGGCATGTTGGACGTGTGGATGAGCCATGGGGACGAGGTGAGCGAGATTCCCGAAGGCTTTAAAGTCATCGCCAGCTCCGATAATGCGGAGATCGCCGGTATTGGCAACGATGAGAAACAAATGTACGGGATCCAGTTTCACCCGGAAGTCACCCACACCCGCCAGGGCAGTCGTATTCTAAAGCGCTTTGTGAGCGATATCTGCGAGTGTGATACTTTGTGGTCACCCGGTAATATTGTTAACGATACTATCTTGAAAGTCCGCGAATTGGTGGGTGTGGACAAAGTGGTGTTGGGGCTGTCCGGTGGGGTGGATTCTTCCGTGGTGGCGGCTTTGTTACACAAAGCCATCGGCGATCAACTGATCTGTGTATTTGTGGATAATGGTTTGTTGCGCCTGAAGGAGGGCGATCAGGTCATGGCAACCTTTGCCCAGCACATGGGCGTGCATGTCATTCGTGTGAATGCGGAAGAGCGGTTTTTAACGGCTTTGTCGGGTGTGGCCGATCCGGAGAAAAAACGCAAAATCATCGGTAATTTGTTTGTCGAGGTGTTTGAAGAAGAAGCCGGCAAATTAACCGGTGTGAAGTGGTTGGCGCAGGGGACGATTTATCCCGATGTGATTGAATCCGCCGGAGCCAATTCGGGCAAAGCGCATGTGATCAAGTCACACCACAATGTGGGCGGCCTGCCCGAAGACATGGCTTTGCAATTGCTGGAACCTTTGCGGGAACTGTTTAAGGACGAAGTGCGAAAAATCGGTGAAGAACTGGGCTTGGCCCACGATCTGGTTTACCGCCATCCCTTCCCCGGACCGGGTTTGGGGGTACGTATACTGGGTGAAGTACAAAAAGCGTACGCCGATGTATTGCGTCAAGCCGATGCCATTTTTATCGAAGAATTGCATAAGTTTGGCATGTACCACAAAGTGAGTCAGGCTTTCGCCGTATTCTTACCGGTCAAATCCGTGGGCGTCACCGGCGATGGTCGTCGCTATGATCATGTTATTGCCTTACGTGCCGTGGAAACGGTGGACTTCATGACCGCACGCTGGGCTCATTTGCCTTACAAGTTTCTGGAAACCGTATCCAGCCGCATCATGAATGAAGTCGATGGGGTATCCCGGGTGACCTATGATATTTCCAGCAAGCCTCCTGCGACGATAGAGTGGGAGTAGCCGGTACTGGCTAGCAATGACCGGTACTGGCCAGCATCAAGCTCTTTCCGTTTAGATAAATGCGCCGCGACAAATGGGAGATTCAAGTCCTGTGGGTCGGATTAGACCAAGACAAAACGGTGAAGATCCACGTGTTGGATTAAGCCCATGTCCCTGCGGGCTCCTCCGACCTAGGTTCTGGCGAAATCTAATATCCGTTAGTGCCGTACTGCATCAGCGTAACGCCCGTGATGGTGCCGTCAACAAAGGCAGGTCCGGCACCTATCGTACCATGACCCTGATAACTGCCCAGGTTCGGGGCATACAGGCAGACTTCATTGGACTCGCACAAAAGATTATCATTGCCCACCGCATCGCCGCTAATCTCGATCGCAGATAGCAGGAAGGTTGTCGACGAGGTGGTGGACCAGGTATGGCTGATGATGTCGTTCCCGGTCGGTACCGCCATCGCGCCCAACATTACCGTGTCGTTGTTCAGCAGAGACCAGTCCCAGATTGCACCATTTCCAAACGTAAACGCGCCTTGACCCCCGGTGGACGGAAACGCACCGCCTTCTCTGCCCCAGAGTCGATAGGCATTTTCATAATTGAGCCAATCAAAGGTTGACGGGTCAGCGGGGTAGCTCGCTATACCATTGGTGTCACTGGTGTTGGCCAGGTCATCCGTGGATAGTTTGCCGACAAAGCTGGAAGCGACGGAAACCCCCGTCGTTGGGCTGCCGAAATCTGAAGGCACAGCCGCGACGCAAACGCCATCATGGGTTGCGTCAACACCGCCGGCGTCATCCCACAGGCCGCCCGTTGCGGTTGACTCGGCTATCACAAAGCAATCTCCAACTGAATTGTCACCAACCATCAAAGAACCGGAAAACTGGTTGTTGTCGGCTCCTGTGGTCAAGTAGATCCCGGTATTGCTGTGTGTTGCCAATGTTGAGTGGAACAGGTTGTTGGCATTGCCCAGGTAGTAACCATAGTAGTTGTTGGCCGCAGCAGTCTGCAGAAACGTATTGTCACTACCTTGGGCGATAATTCCGATGGAAACATTATTGGTGGCGGTTACCCCGGCGAACACATTGTTTGCAGCGAAATTGTCCACTGCGAATCCAAAATTGCTACCGGTTGCCGTAATACCCATAAGGACATTGTCCACACCCACGGAAAGCGAAATTCCGGAATTTGAACCACTGGCGATGACGTTGGTGATCAGATTTCGGTCTGAACTCGACATCTGCACACCATTGGTGGAGTTGATGGCCCGAACGTTGTTTATGGTGTTGTCATGAGCAGCAGTTAAGGCAATGCCATTCGATGTGTTGTTCTTTGCACCGATATTGTTCACGACGTTGAAGCTGGTTAGTTGTAAATAGACTCCTGAGTTGGTGTTGGCGTGCGCGACAACATCCAGAATTTCATTTGAGTTAGAATTATAAACATAGAGTCCGTAGTAGTTACCGCTGACATCGATGTTGGTCAAAGTGTTGTTGCTACTGAAATTGTTCACATGCACGCCATTGGTACCATTGTTCGAGGCCGTGATATTGGTTAGCACATTGTTCGTCGAAAAGCTGAGCTCCAGGCCAACACCCCCGTTGAAGGAGAAATTCATGTCGCTTATCTGATTGCTATTCGATGCAGAAACCAGCATACCTTTGCTGGTGGAATTACTTATCACGCCATTCGATATCGTGTTATTCGTCGAACCTGAAAACAGTTCGATACCCACCGTCACCGACCCATCGATATTCGCCTGATCGATCAGGTTATTGCTCGAGGCATTCAGTTGTATGCCATAGTCCGCGTTGGTGATGGTGTTCAGTCGAGCCACCGAAAATTTGGTGCTGACCAGTAATATGGGGTTGTTGGCGGGACTGGCCGTGCCATCCATCTCACCTTCAATCCAAAGAAAATTCTGCGTGTTTAAGAACACCAGGTTGGAGCCGCCGGTAACTGGCCCGGTCATCGTCACACCCGGCGCGACGACAAACCCGACCTTGCCAGCATCCAGTGTATAGGATGTTGCCGGGTCGGCGGTGACAACATAAATAGTACCAGCTACCGCGCCGCCGGCCATGCCGTCGTTGTCTTCAACGATGGTATTGCTGTACCAGGGATGAGGGCGGCTTAAAAACCCATCTCCGCCGGTGACGACCAGACTATGGTTCTTCCAGGCTGGCGCGCCGCTGAAATTGATCAGGTCGCCCAGGCCTTTGCCCGTGGCCAGCCCCGACGTGCGATAGACTGTAGTAAGCCCGCTGTCATCACACACCCAGGCAAAGGCCGACATGGTGTCGGCCGCGCTCAGTCCGCCGCAGGCGGTGGTCAGCCCAGTGTCGATCTCTATGATTTCTGCCGCGTGTACGCAGGCATCATAGCCACCGGTTTCTGTGCCATCGCAAGCGGTATCTGTTGCAGAGAAGACGTCAGCACCATCATTCTTGACGTATTCATTCCAGTTACTATTGGTGTAGGTACGCGTCGAAATGACCACGTCAAACGTGTCTTCAACAAAGGCCGCAGAGCCGCCGTCGGTCAGCCGCACCGTCAGTGAAACCACCGGAGAATTCAGACTGGCCTGCGTCAGTGTCAATGTCGAGCCGACGATGGCCGTGGTTATCGTCGTGGCATCGGTGTTCGCCTCAACCGTATAGACAGGCGTCTGAGTGGTATCGACATCCACCATCCAGGTCGCGAGGTCCACATTCCAGGAACCGAACCCGTCAAACACACCATGGTTGGGGATGGTCATCGAAAGCGTCGGCAGGTCGTTGACCTCGGCGACATCGATGCTCAACAGCAGGGTGTCTTCACCGCCGACCCCATCTGCGGCCGTAATCGTAAAATCGTTTTGGCCGACATCCGAATTTGCCGGTGTGCCGGCCAATGCACCGGTATTCGAATCGATGGCCAGCCATGCCGGACCGATTATGGTCCAGGTGACGGATTGACCGTCGGCATCTGAGGCTGACAGCGCACTATCCGAATAGGCGGCCTCTTCAGTACCGACGATGGCGGGTGTCCCCGAGATCACAGGTGCCGAATTGGTCGGGCCGGTTCCACCGCCACCACCTCCACACCCGGCGAGTAGCAACATGGCGCTCACTGCCAGGGAACGAGAAATGTGAGAACCGGGGTTGATGGACATCGGAAAGCCTCCTCAGGCAAAAGGAATTCGGTGGAACATATCTGTATAGTATAAGTGTGGCAATTTCTCTAGCCGACAATCCTCGGTTTTTGTTAACAGTTTGTTCGAGGCGTTTCATATTCTGTCACCCCCGGGCTTGACCCTGTCATCATGAACCAAATAACCAAGGAGTACGACATTTAGACACACCAATGTCAGCTTCTCCATGGAATACGTAACTGGTTTATTGCTAGATTTCGTTACAAACAGTAACATATTTGGGGTATAAACTTTCGTAAAAATGGGTGTTTAGAGAGCATATCCAGATGAAAAGAAGTTGCAAAGTAAAAATTAGTAACGTAAAAACATATGCTTACACTCAAAAATTATGGGAATAAGTCCTCAACGGCTGTGGTTTGATGACGCCGCCGTTTTCTGACGCGGACTGGATGCGTCATGCATTGGCTCTGGCGCGCAAAGCGCAACAGCAAGGTGAGGTGCCGGTAGGTGCTGTGATTGTGAAAAACGATCAGCTCATTGCCGAAGGTTGGAATCAACCCATTAGTAGCAACGATCCCACGGCGCATGCGGAAATTATGGCGTTGCGCAATGCGGCAACTGCAATCCATAATTATCGCTTGGTGGATACGGTGATGTACGTCACCCTGGAACCTTGCATTATGTGCGTTGGAGCACTGATACACGCCCGTGTCAGCCGTCTGGTATATGGTACCGGTGATACAAAAGTGGGTGCGGCGGGCAGTGTATTCGATTTTCTGCGCGATTCGCGATTCAATCACCAGGTGGAAGTGCAGGGTGGGGTGCTGCAGCAGGAAAGTGCCACTTTGTTAAGTGACTTTTTTCGGCAGAGGCGCTTGCAAAAAAAAGATCCCGCGCAATAAAAAGCTGATATTCACGCTTTGGCAGCCACCGATCAGAGTGATGGCTTACTCCATACGACAAGTTGTCTGCACAACGTCAATAGCGGGATTTTATAGATGTTTTGCGGTAACCTAAAGTCTGCTTGGCGGAATACGCGGGGCTATTCCGCCCTACCCGCGACAAGAAAGGTTGTGGGGAAGAATAGCAAAAGTGTTTTGAACAGCTATGGCCCGTGGGAAAAAAAAGCTTGCCCACCCTGCAAAAACTTTCGCACGTGTGGGCAATAATTTGAATGCGTGACCGCATGGGAACAAGTAGATGTTGGTAAAATCCATGTTAATTCTGCTGGATTGCTGGCCTCAGCCTCCGTTCTAGCCTAGGATTAGTGTGTCCCTTTTCGGTTTTTAATCAACTGCCTATGTCTGAAACAAGCCAAGATTTTGTACTCATCGGCGCCGGTATCATGTGCGCCACACTGGGGGTGTTTATACGTCGCCTCATGCCGGATGCGCAGATCACCATTTTTGAGCGTCTGGATCGTGTTGCAGCGGAGAGTTCGGATGCCTGGAACAATGCCGGTACCGGCCATTCTGCGTTTTGCGAGTTGAATTATACCCCCTGTGTCGATGGCGGGATTGATATCAGCAAGGCGCTCCAAATTGCCAACGACTTTGAAATATCACGACAGCTCTGGGCCTGGCTGAAACAACAGGGGCATTTGCCGAACGCGAGCGATTTTATCAATGATATTCCGCATATGAGTCTGGTCTGGGGCGAGGAGAACGTCGCCTTTTTACGTGCTCGGCATCAGGCGATGTCGGCACATCCTTTGTTCAGGGACATGCTCTATTCAGAGGATACGGCGCAAATACAGGAATGGACGCCGCTGATCATGGAAGGACGCACTACAGACGAGCCGCTGGCAGCGACGCGCATGGATGCCGGCACTGACGTGAATTTTGGGCAGTTGACGCGCGGCATGATTGCCTGGTTGGAATCGACGCCCGGTACGCATCTTAAACTGGGACATGAGATACAGGACCTGGAGCAGGATGAGGGTAACTGGAAGATTCACGTCAAGGATCTGAGCAACGATGAGAGTTACAGTTATTGTGCCGACCATGTGTTTATCGGGGCCGGAGGTGCGACACTCCAACTGTTGGAAAAATCGGATATTGTCGAAGCACGGGGTTATGGCGGCTTTCCGGTCAGCGGACATTTCCTGCGTTGCACCAATGAGGCAGTCATTAAGCGCCATGCGGCCAAGGTCTATGGAAAGGCCAAGGTCGGATCGCCGCCGATGTCTGTGCCCCATCTGGATACCCGTATGATAAACGGTCAACGCAGTCTTTTTTTTGGTCCCTACGCCGGGTTTACCACGAAGTTTCTTAAAAGCGGATCGTGGTTTGATCTGCCCTTGTCGATAGAGATGCACAATGTCTGGCCGATGCTGGCGGCGGGCTATAAGAATATCGAACTGACCAAGTATCTGATCGAACAGATCATGCAGTCAGACGAGGAGCGCTTTGCAGAACTGCAGGTCTACTACCCCAATGCGGTATTCGCCGACTGGGAGCTGATTACCGCCGGCCAACGTGTACAGATTATCAAGAAAGATGAAGGTGAAGGCGGTGTGCTGAAATTTGGGACCGAGATTGTCTGCTCAGAAGACCGCACCATTGCGGCGTTGCTGGGTGCTTCGCCGGGCGCTTCAACGTCCGTCTCTATCATGCTCAACGTTCTTGAGAGGCTGTTTCCGGGCAAGATGCTGAGTGTCGAATGGAAGACACTAATCCGGGACATGATTCCGACCTATGGTCAATCGCTGATCGGCGATGGCAAGTTGTGCTTGGTGACACGGCGTCGCACAGCCGACATTCTCGATCTGTCGAGTTAAGTCCAATTATATAGCGCCGGCTAACAGATTAGGTGTGTCCGCCACAGAAAAAGATCCTGCGCAAAAAAAAGCCGACATTCAAGTCGGCTTTTCTATTGGAATCGGGTTCCCGGTTATTCATACCAAGCTACATTTCGTACCGGGTTCCAGCTGTTACCGAAGTCGGTACTCATAAATACCTTGCCGGATGCGCCTACCATATACAGCATTTGATTATAGGCATCAGCCAGAAGTCGCGGACTGACCAGGTCGGGAGCGTCCGAGGCCTTGGTCCAGGTTTTGCCGCCGTCTGAGGTGTGCAAGACAATCCGTTTTCCTACTTCACCGGGTTTCGGGTTCAGTGAATAACCCGTTTGTCCGTCAATAAAAACCAAGCTGGATATGTGCATAATCGCACCTTGTTTTTCCCAATCTTTACCCTGGTTGCTGGTTTTGTATACCCGATTCATTTTTCCATCGGTTTCGTAAGCGACAATGGTGCCGTCGTCCAGAATGTTCACTTGTTGGGCGATATCTTTTGCCTCAAAGGGCATATCGCGACTATTCCATCCGCCGCTGCCAAAGTCGTAGGTGTAGACATCATCATCCGCTACCACGATGAGATGTTCAGTGGTCAGTTTCATTTTGGGTAATGACTCATGCAGGCGTTTGCTGTTCACCGAGAAAGATTTCAGCTTATTCCAGTTGGGTGAGTCCAAGGATTCAGTTTTATAAACCGTTGCAACGCCTTCGTTTACTGATGCAACAAATATTTCCTTTTTGTTGTTCTGGGCGCTGTAGAATACCCAGCTGTTGTTATCCGGCGCCGGAACGGGTTTCCAGGTTCTACCTTTGTCGTTGCTCATAATAAGCAAACCGTCTTCACCGCCGGCTACCAACGTACCGTCCTGTAAGGGCAGTACCGTGCTGATTTCCTGGTTATAACCCGTATCCAAACTTTCCCAATCAAATTCTTTTCGCAGGACCTGGCCAAAGCGTGCACCGGAATAAAAATGTCCTTTGGCAGTGAATACAGGGTTGTTGAGCACAGCGCTGTTGGCTTTTGCGTGTCGTGCTACATCGCGTAAGCGCCGATCGCGGTTTTCCGAACTCGCAATATGGACCAAAGGTTGGGCTAGAACTTGCTTGGCTATTTCCGGGAAATGTTTTTCCACCAGTGCCTTAGCTCCATCATCATCGGTGTCCAGTCCCATGGAAAAGGTTTTTCGGGTTAGCAGATTACCCTGTGGTTGATAAATAAGATTTCCCACATTGGTAAATTGTCCCGGCTTGACTTGAAAACTAAGGCCAAGCTTTTTGACTTCCAGGTTGTTGGGATTGGACTTAGAACTGGCGCTCAAGGTAGACAGTACATATTTACCCGCCGGCAGCGAACGGGCAAAAGTCAGGGTGTTGGCGTAGCCTTGCAGGTTCTCGTTGGGCTGCAGCGTAATCAGACGAGCCGGTTTAGAGTCCGCTTTCTTGATGGTCAGAGTATGCCAATAGGGAAAGTCAGGGTCATTTAAGACGCTGTTACTCATGACTTTTATTAACACCAGGCCTTCATCACTGGAAAGGCTGGAGGATTTTGAAAGGCTGCCACCGCCGCAAGCGGAAACCAGGGTGCCGAGGCTAAGAATCAGTAAAGCGTTGAAAATTTTAGTGCGTTGCATAGTTCCTGTCCGGTTTTTCTTAAAAATGGATTCGAACTATTAGCGGACATTGGCACCAACATATTTAATGTTGTAGCCCACTCCTTTGGAGAAAAATCCCCAAAATGTGATCTTGATTCAACAAGGCATTTAAATTCAATCTCTTGGGGCAAATCATACTTTGCTGTGTGTCAGGGAAAGGACCAAATCCTGCATAGCAAGGACGATCTGTTTGATCGGAGAGCTCTGTTGAAAAAATTTCAATTACACCTGGATGCGGTTATTTTTTTAGCACTGATAGTGCTCGCGGCTATCGGCGGTAATGTTATCCAATATTTGCGATATTCCAGCTTGCTACAGACTTATATCGACAAAGAGTGGGAGTTGGCTTCTACCCGAGACGGTTTGAAAATGGCCAACAACAAACTAAAGCAATTGGGTGTAGAACCCATTGAACTGGAGTCCTGGGTTGAGGCCATGGCAGCCGGCACGTCCCCGCCTGGTGTTCAATCCAAGGAATAGGTACCATGTTGCCATCGATGGGCGGTTTATGCCTTGGTTTTACCCGCAGTATTGGAGACAGGATTGAAAACACGGCTTTGGTGCTTACTGGTTCTGTTGCCGCTAATTTGTGGTGTGGTACTGGCGCAGGACAAGGAGGAATCAATCGATCGTGCCGTTCGCAATGAGCCCCTGCCCGGTGAAGCCGCTGTCGACGATAGCGGCGACAGTGATACGGAAGTCAGTGTATCCATAGGGCAAATTTTGGATGTTCCTCATGAACTCATTTCCAACAATGTTGAATGGATCAGTCGTAAGTTGGACATGTTTTTCAGCAACGAAACCATCTATGAAGAATCCAGTGGCAGTTATATTCGGTTTCGGGAGGACGTGTTTCTTAAAAAGGGCGGCGATGTGGTCTTTGATACGAGTGTGCGCACCAAGGTGGAGTTACCGAAAACCCGGAAAAAGCTGCAATTATTGATACGCAATGAGGCTGATGTTGAAGAGGAAGAATTGGGCAGCAGTTCCTTTACTGAGGCGGCCAGTGATGACTATTCCACCTCATTGCGACGCTTGCTGAAAATGACCGATCGCATCAATACGCACATTGATGCTGGGGTAAAATTACGTTCCAGTTTGGATTCTTTTGTGCGTATGCGGGCACGGGTGAAATGGGAGTTGGATCGGGCTGAGCTGAATTTTGTGGAGCTGGTTTCCTGGTTTGATTCTGAAGGGTGGCGTGCTTCCACGCTATTGGAATATCGCAACCAGTTGTTTGAAAAAAGTCTCCTACGCGTGTCCACTCATTTTCTGTCGGGCAATCGCCTGGACGAAACCCGCCTTACCCAAACGCTTGGAATCTATAACGCAGAACATCGCAATATGTTGTATTTCCAAATCAGCGCCGTGTTAACGGATAAGCCCAATGTGCAGGACAGCCAATACGTGACCCAGCTGGTCTACAAGAACAATATCTATAAAAACTGGCTGTATATGACGGTGGGGCCGCAATTAAGTTTTCGTCGCGAAGACCGGTTTCGCACCGAGCCGGGTTTGCTGTTTCAATTGGAAGCGAACTTCGGAAACGCCTACCGGAGTAGACTGGGACGCTGATTAGAATCAGGGGCGAAACCAGCGGGTACGCAGTTTCTTAAAGACTTTGTTAGGATATTTGGCTTTGCCGATACTACCGTTGTAACGGGCCAGGGCACGTCTCAGATCGCCCTTTTCTTTGTCCAAATAGTGTTTCAGAATGGTGCAGCCAAAGCGTAAATTGGTTTTGACGGAAAACAAGTTGTCTCCCTCGCGGCCGATTTCCTTAAGCCAAAAGGGCATGACCTGCATTAAGCCTTGCGCTCCCACCACTGAAATGGCCCAGCGGTTGAACGCGCTTTCCGTGTCAATGACAGCCAAGACCAACTCCGGTGGCAAATCGGCTCGGGTGGCTTCCTGGTGTATATTGCGCAGTAAATTGATACGTTCTCGGTCGTCTTCTATAAAGCGTTGCAAGCGGGTGGACATATCCAGCAGCCAGACTTCCGCATGAAAGCGGTCATTAAAGCTACTGGAATCATTCACGGCGCGCATGAGCGCTTGGCGCAACTCGGGATCGACTCCACCGGTGGTGGTCGCTATTGGTGCATTCAATGGCATCCAAGACAGTGCCAAGATCATCAATATTCGCCAAACTTTGGTTCTTAACATATTGAAATACGAATTTTTTCAAAAGTTAATGGGTAAAACCGGTTGCCCCGGCCGGACTTAAAAGCATACCTCAAATTCCCAGTGCAAATAAAGGGTAAAATGGTTAAATATTGAACATTTTTTCTTTCAGGCTTGTAACAATGCCATCCAGTAGCAGTTCCTGATTTTCCGAATCAGTGCGGGCGCGGTACTCAATGGTTCCTGCATCCAGGCCTCGATCACTCATCACCAGGCGGTGGGGAATACCGATAAGCTCCATATCGGCAAACATGACACCGGGGCGTTCCTTTCGATCGTCCAATAACACTTCAATACCGGCGGCGCAAAGTTGCTGGTACAGTTGTTCTGCCGCTTCCTTGAGCCGGTGGGATTTGTGCATATTCATGGGCAACAGAACCACTTGGAAAGGGGCTATGGCCATTGGCCATATAATGCCTTTATCATCATGGTTTTGTTCTATAGCTGCCGCGACCACGCGAGTGACACCAATACCGTAACAACCCATGGTGGTGACTATGGATTTACCCTGTTCATCCTGAATGCTGCAATTCATGGCTTCGCTGTATTTCTTGCCCAGTTGGAAAATATGGCCTACTTCAATTCCGCGTTTGATCACCAGCCGGCCTTTACCGTCAGGGCTGGGGTCTCCCGCTTGCACATTGCGGATGTCCATTAGTGTTGGCAGTTTCACATCCCGGTTCCAATTGACACCGCGTAAATGCTTACCGTTCTCGTTAGCGCCACAAACAAAGTCGGACATGGCGGCTGTGCTCAAATCGGCAATGATGGGAATGTCCAGACAGATAGGGCCTATAGAGCCGGCATCGCAGTTGACGACGGCACGGATCTGTACATCTGTGGCAAACGTGAGTGGAGAGGCCACGCCAGGGCATTTGGCGGCTTTGATCGCATTGAGTTCATGGTCCCCTCGTAACAATAGGGCCACCAGTTCTGCGTCAATCGTGTCGTCCGCTTGTACCAGCAGAGTTTTCAATATTTGTTGCGGCGGCAATTTTAAGAAGTTACTGACTTCCTCAATACTGTGTTGTTTGGGTGTGTCCACCGCTTCCATGGATTCAGTCGCAGCAGCAACTGCAGCTTCTGTGGACACAGCCTGAGCCAGCTCCACATTGGCAGCGTAATCACCGCTGTCACTGAACGCAATTTGATCTTCGCCGGAGTCCGCCAGCACATGGAACTCGTGGGAGGCATTGCCGCCGATACTGCCTGTATCCGCTAATACGGCGCGAAAATCCAGGCCAATACGGCTGAAAATATTACTGTAAGCCTGATACATGAGATCGTAGGTTTGTTGCAAAGACTCCTGGTCTACATGAAAAGAATAGGCATCCTTCATAATAAACTCACGGGCACGCATCACCCCAAAGCGCGGACGGACCTCGTCACGGAATTTGGTTTGGATCTGGTAGAAATTCGCCGGCAGTTGTTTGTAGCTACGGATTTCTTTGCGGATCAGGTCGGTGATAATTTCCTCATGCGTGGGACCGAAACAAAAGTCCCGTTCGTGGCGATCGCTCAAGCGCAACAATTCGGGGCCGTATTGTTCCCACCGGCTTGACTCCTGCCACAGTTCCGCCGGTTGCACGCAGGGCATGAGGACTTCCTGTGCGCCGGCATTGTCCATTTCTTCGCGGACGATGGTTTCCACCTTGCGCAGGATGCGCAGTCCCATGGGGAGCCAGGTATACAGGCCGGAGGCCAGCTTGCGAATCAGGCCGGCTCTGAGCATGAGCTGATGGCTGATGACCTCAGCGTCCGAAGGAGTCTCTTTTACGGTGGCAATAAGTAGTTTGGATGTGCGCATGGGTTTCCGCTATTGGTGACGGTTAAAAACAGGTAACAGTTAAAAACAGGGCGCCATTATACGGGCCGATGCCGCCGGAAAACAGGCTTTTATTTATCGACCGTGGCGGATGCCACAAACAATATTTCGTCAAAGGTTTTTCTCAGCGTCGGGCTGTTAAAGTTTCTTTGTAGCGATGGATCCTGCCAGCTGACATAGTCGTTGCGGCGCACATTCATCATTTTGGCGGCGACCCAAAACAGTTTGCCTTCATTTTCCACCTGCATATAGGTGTAGCCACTGGCATGCATGGCTTTCACCACTTTGCCGTTAGTGGGAAGGGTCGGGCTGGCGGAAATCAAGGCCTGAGTGGCAGGAGTCTGAGCGGTGGTTTGTGCACTACTTTGTTCCGCTGCATCTTTGCCATCTGAACAGGCATTGAGAAATGGAATGAGTACAACACACGCTGCCAGGTAGCACAATCTTACATTCATCGAGTTCCTCCAAGTTGTGAATTCTGAAATCAATCAGAATTCCTTCTGCATATAATCTTTTCTTAGGAAAAGTCAAATCGCATGGACAAGTCCACTGCATGGATATGTTTGGTTATGGCGCCGACGGAAATGTAGTCTACACCTGTTAGCGCCAAGTCCCTGAGTTGTTGCAACTGTACACCGCCACTGGCTTCTAACTCAACCTTATGTTCCGTCATATTGGTCAAACGGTGGGTGATGGCAACGGCCTGGCGCAGTTGCTCAGGATCCATATTGTCCAATAACAGGCGTTGTGCACCGGCGGCAATCGCCTCGGGGATCTGTTCCAATTGTTCGATTTCCACTTCCAACAGCAAATTTGCGGAAGTTTGTCGGGCTTTTTGCATTGCGGCTGTGATAGAGCCGGCTGCGACAATGTGGTTTTCTTTGATGAGGATGGCGTCATACAGTCCCATACGGTGATTGCATCCGCCGCCGCAAAGCACGGCATATTTTTGCGCACTGCGTAGACCGGGGATAGTTTTGCGTGTATCCAGGATTTTACACGCAGTACCCGCTATTGCCTGGACATACTTGTGGGTGACAGTGGCTGTGGCTGACAGAGTTTGCAAGAAATTCAAAGCGGTGCGTTCCGCACTCAACAGAGCCCTGGCGTTTCCTTGGATATGGCACAAGGTTTGTCCGGCGCTGACGAGATCGCCATCATTAACGTGCCATTGAATCTGCGTTTCCTTGTCGATTAGGAAAAAGCTTTGCTCAAACCAGGCGGTGCCGCAGATCACGGCAGTTTCGCGGCACATAACCTGTGCTGAAGCGGGGTTTTGTTGCGATACCAAGGCGGCGGACACATCGCCTGTGCCAATATCCTCGTTTAACGCAGCACTGACCACCGTTGCAATATTGTCAGGTAACTTATTCATTTTTCGATACGAATTCTCAGGGTGGCGGTGTCCCAAAGAGGCTCCGCCGTTGGAAAAAACCAAGTTTAACAAAAACACCGGCTTCCCGCCCCATAGCTTGGTTCAGATTTCAGGGTTTTGGACCGATATGGTGGCTGAGGGAATTTTTATCTTAAATTCAACAAGTCACAGAGAATTCAGATGTTGGGACGGATTATGGTTGTGAGGCTTAAAGGACTAACCGGTATACGCCGAACTGTGGGGCTGTTCTGCATTGGGCTACTGTACTGCATGGCCACACAGGCGGCACCAGGGGCGCCGGATGCCAATCAGCAGAGTCGAGAGGTCCTGATCGCTGCTCGTCAGGGCAAACTGGAGCAATTGCGCGAATTGCTGGACCAGGGTGCGGATGTGAATGCCAAAACCGCGTCAGGTCGGACCGGTTTGATGGCTGCAGCCGCCGTAGGTAATCAACGTACGGTGGATTTGTTGCTGGCAGCGGGAGCCGATGTGAACGCTAAGGACAATAACGAGTTTACCGCCTTAATGGAGGCTGCCTACAAGGGCAATGTCGATATCGTCAAGGCGCTGTTGGCCCGCGGTGCTGATCCAAAGCTTGCCGCAAAAACCGGCGCCACTGCTTTGTCGGTGGCCAAAGGGCGAGGGAACGAGGCTATTGCTGCATTGCTCGAGGCCTTGGAAACCAGCGAAGATGACAAAAGTAAGGGCAGCAAAGGTAAGAAAGGAAAATCCAAAAAACAAAAAAAATAGGCCGGTTTATGGTATAAACTATCCACTTTTGACTACGGTAATTTATGATAACGTCGGTGTCACTGTGGTTGGCTTTGAGTTTGGTCGCCGGAATATTAGGTGCGGTTGGAACTCGGCACTTATTACGAATCCTGGATGCGAATAAAAGTGCGGATTGGAATCTGCCCTGGTTGAATTGTGTAATTGGCTTAATCTGTTTGTTTTGCAGGTATTATCACCGTTTTCAGGGGCCAAACTTACCTTTGCCGGAAACAGGCGGCGCCATTGTCGCGGCAAACCATGTATCGGGCCTGGATGCCCTCATATTAATTTCCGCCAGTCCCCGTCCCTTGCGCTTTTTAATCGCCAGGGAGCAATACGAACGGTTTGGCTTGACTTGGTTGCTGCGCGCCGCCGGGTGTATTCCGGTGGAACGTTCCGGTCGACCTGAACTGGCATTTCGCCAGGCACTGCGGGTGTTGCAACAAGGCGAAGTGGTAGCACTGTTTCCCCATGGAACCATTCAGTTGGATCACCACCCGCGCAAAAGGCTCAAGGGCGGGGTGGCAAAGCTGGCTCTGTTGAGTAAGTCTCCCGTGTTTCCCGTGCGTTTGGATGGCATCAGGGGGCAGGGGCATACCGTGTTGGCGATCCCGGTGCGGAGCCGGGTAAAAATAAAAACCGGAGCGCCACTGGATTTGGATGACAACAGTCATCAGCAGGTGTTTTTGGAACAACTGGCCCAATTTATTGAAAATAGGGACAATAGTGTTGTCGCTACTTGATGTGGCTTGAAACCCTGCGTCAGTATCCCCATTTTTCGCTTAGCAGCTGATTGGAATCAATCCGACTGACAACCGTCAGTGGTAGTGTGGAACTCGGATGTCTCCGATTGTGCTGATGTTGGTCTTGGCCGCAACCCTGCGGCGGAAATGAAAGAAGGTTAGCACTATGCGAATGGATAAACTCACCAGTAAATTTCAAGGCGTATTGGCGGACGCTCAAAGTCTCGCTGTGGGACGCGATCACCAATACATCGAACCGGTACATGTTCTGATTGCCATGTTGGACCAGGCAGGCAGTACCGTGAGACATTTGCTTAATAATGCCGGTGTCAATATTAACGGCTTACGTTCCCATTTAGACCAAAGTATGGAACAGCTTCCCACGGTGCATGGTGTGGCCGGTGACGTGCACATCTCCAATGATTTAATCAAAATGTTGAACATTACGGATAAACTGGCCCAGCAACGCAAGGATCAGTATATTTCCAGCGAATTGTTTGTGTTGGCGGCCTTGGAAGACAATGGTCGTATCGGTGAATTTTTAAAACAGGCCGGTGCGACCAAAGAAAATATTGAGGCTGCCATTGAAGCTGTACGCGGCGGGCAAAAAGTGGATGATCCCAATGCAGAGGATCAACGTCAGGCCTTGGAAAAATTCACCATCGATCTTACCGAACGTGCCGAGCAGGGTAAACTGGACCCGGTCATCGGCAGGGATGATGAAATACGTCGCACGGTGCAAGTGTTGCAACGACGTACGAAAAACAATCCGGTGCTTATCGGCGAACCGGGTGTGGGCAAGACCGCGATTGCAGAAGGATTGGCTCAGCGTATCGTCAATGGCGAAGTACCGGAAGGTCTGAAAAACAAGCGCTTGTTGTCCTTGGATTTGGGTGCATTGATTGCCGGCGCCAAGTTTCGAGGCGAGTTCGAAGAACGCTTAAAAGCCGTATTGAATGACTTGGCCAAACAGGAAGGGCAGATCATTCTGTTTATTGATGAATTGCACACTATGGTGGGTGCGGGTAAGGCCGAAGGTGCCATGGATGCGGGCAATATGCTTAAACCGGCTCTGGCTCGCGGTGAATTGCATTGTGTGGGTGCAACCACTTTGGATGAGTACCGAGAATACGTCGAAAAGGACGCCGCCCTGGAACGGCGTTTTCAAAAAATACAGGTTGATGAGCCCTCGGTAGAGGATACCATCGCCATCTTGCGTGGTTTGAAAGAAAAGTACGAAGTTCATCACGGTGTTGAAATAACCGACCCGGCCATTGTTGCTGCGGCCACTCTTTCTTATCGGTATATTACCGAACGACAGCTGCCGGATAAAGCGATTGATCTGGTAGATGAAGCAGCCAGTTTGATTCGCATGGAAATCGATTCCAAACCCCAAGAGATGGATAAACTGGATCGGCGCATGATTCAGCTGAAAATTGAACGTGAAGCTTTAAAACAGGAAGAAGATAAAGCTTCACGTAAACGTCTGGCGGATCTGGAAGAGCAGATTCAGAACCTGGAGCGGGAATATGCCGATTTGGATGAAATCTGGCGGGCTGAAAAAGCGGCGCTGCAGGGGACGCAACAGTTAAAAGAGGCTCTGGATGAGGCGCGTATGCAAATGGAAACGGCTCGACGGGCAGGCGACTTGGCGCGCATGTCGGAATTGCAGTACGGGCGTATTCCAGAGTTGCAAAAACAATTGGATATGGCCACGCAGGCTGAAATGCACGAAACCAAATTATTACGCAACAAAGTCAGCGAAGAGGAAATCGCGGACATTGTTTCCAAATGGACAGGTATCCCCGTTTCTAAAATGCTGGAAGGTGAGCGGGAAAAATTATTGCAAATGGAAAGTGTTATCGGTAATCGTGTGATTGGCCAAAGCGAAGCGCTAAAGGTTGTGAGTAATGCTATTCGCCGATCCCGTGCCGGCCTATCCGATCCCAATCGGCCGACCGGATCGTTTCTGTTTTTGGGGCCTACCGGTGTTGGTAAAACCGAATTAACCAAAGCCGTAGCGGAGTTTTTGTTTGATACCGAAGACGCCATAGTACGAGTAGATATGTCCGAGTTTATGGAAAAGCATTCGGTGGCACGTCTAATCGGGGCTCCTCCCGGGTATGTGGGGTATGAAGAAGGCGGTTACTTAACCGAAGCGGTACGGCGTAAACCCTATTCGGTTATATTGCTGGATGAGGTGGAAAAAGCCCATTCGGATGTGTTCAATATTTTGTTGCAGGTGCTCGATGATGGACGCCTGACGGACGGCCATGGTCGAACGGTGAATTTTCGTAATACCGTTATTGTTATGACCTCCAACTTGGGTTCACAGGTGATCCAGGAAATGAGCGGTGAACAAAATTACGAGGCGATGAAAGCGGCGGTGATGGAAATTGTAGGGACACATTTTCGTCCCGAGTTTATTAACCGAATCGACGAAACCGTGGTGTTTCATCCTTTGGATCAGGGTGAAATCCGTGCTATTACTGCCATCCAGGTAGCTAATCTCAGCAAACGCCTCTTGAGTCGAGATATGAAACTGCGACTCAGTGATGCCGCTATGGACTTGATTGGATCGGGCGGTTTTGATCCGGTCTATGGTGCTCGTCCACTGAAACGGGCGATACAAACCCAAGTGGAGAATCCCTTGGCGCAAAAAATCCTCCAGGGCGAGTTTATGCCAGGGGATACGGTTGTGGTGGACGCGCGCAACGACGAGCTCACTTTTACGAAATCCTGATCATGGGGTTCAAGGGCAGGGGTAATTCCTGCTCTTCCCCTATGTTAATAGCTTGCGTATGACTGCGCTATTTTCTCAGTAGTGCGTAGGAAATATCCCCAGGCAATCTGTACGTTTCCAAATTCAGCGGTATTAGCGCTCGTTCTTTCCAGGTATAATAGCCTCTGGGAGTTTCTGCTTCATAGCAAGCGGAAAGCACCTATCTATTTGTAAAGTAGGCATATTTTCATGAAAGCCAATGATATCAGGCAACGCTTAATACTGGGTTTTGGCTCCACCTTACTACTCATATTGGTTTTACAATTGCTCGGTCTAACCGGGATGGATTCCATCCAAGAGAATCTTCGCCAGGGCAATGCATCCCATAATGAGCGTATGGCTTTGATCAGTGCTTTGCGACTCGCGGAAAATGAAAGTGCGGGTCAGTTGTATCGTTTGCTATCCGTAGAAGAATCCTCACACGAGCAGGAGCTGTCTCAGTACAAGCGCCATCGACACCAATTTCAACAATATCGCCATTCACTGGAAAATTCGGGTCTACCGCCGCGACACAATGCACTGGTGGAACAAATCATCAAGCATTCGGAAGAAGTCAGTCGCCTTGAAGAGCAGGTGCTGGAGAAAGTTCTGGCAGGAGATCTGGAGAATGCAAAAAAACAATTGTTTGGCGCCACAGTCAATAGTAGACAGGAAGTGATTTTAGCGTTGGAGCGCTTGGAGAAGGCACAAACCGACCTGAACCAGCTTAACTTGCAACACGTGAACAACACCTATCAGAAAATGCGCGAATTGCTTTTCTGGATTAGTGTGGCGGTTGTTTTGTTGGCCGGGGCCATCGCCGTGTTTGTGGTTAAACGTACAGTAAAATTTGAAGCCAGTTTGTTTCGCGAAAAAGAGCAAGCACATGTGACGTTGGACTCCATTGGCGAGGGGGTTATTAGTACAGACGATAATGGCCTGATTCGGTTTATGAATAAAGCGGCGGAACATATGACCGGTTGGACCTTGGAGCAAGCCTGGGGCAATGCTTTGTTGCAAGTGTTTTGCATCAAACCGGAATCGGATTCGGAATTACCGGCGGAAAACCCGGTTGTCAAAGCCATGGTTGAAGCGCATATCGTTAACAGCAACCAACGTATTCGACTACTAAAAGAGAACGGAGATGAGTACGCCATAGAATACACCGCGGCACCAATGATGGATCCTGACCGCAGTATTACGGGCGCCGTATTAGTATTCCGGGATTTGACAGCGGTTCGCGGTATGGCGGATCGCCTGGCGTTTCAGGCTACGCACGATTCCTTAACACAGTTGATCAACCGACGTGAATTTGAGGCTCGATTGGAACAGGCGCTCAAACTGTGTCGCCAATCGGAGCAACATCATGTGTTGGCGTATATGGATTTGGATTTGTTTAAGGTGGTCAATGATACCTGTGGTCACATGGCTGGTGACGAGTTATTGAAACAAATATCCGGCTTGCTCCACGAAAAGATCCGCAAAACGGATACGCTGGCACGCCTTGGCGGTGATGAATTTGGTATTCTGTTTTTGCGTTGTCCCCTGAAAAAGGCGTTGGAAATTATCGAAGTATTGCGCAAGGCGGTCAAACAATATCGTTTTGTGTGGGGTGACAAATCCTTTGAAATCGGTGCCAGTATCGGTTTGGTTGAAGTGAGTTCCGCCAGTGGTGGGATAGCGGAGATTCTAAGTGCGGCTGATACTGCCTGTTTTGTTGCCAAGGACCTGGGACGCAATCGTTATCACATTTACCAGCCGGGTGATGTAGAGCTGGCCGCGCGCCGTACGGAAATGTTGTGGATGCCCAGAATCCAACAGGCCTTAAAAAGTGGTGATTTTGAGTTGTTTTACCAGAGGATTCAGAAGACATCTCATTCCAACGACGATCCGGATTGTAGAGAAATCCTTTTGCGTATGATTGATGAAAACGGCCATTTTATTCCGCCCCGGACTTTTTTACACGCAGCGGAGCGTTACGATCTCATGCCGGATATCGATCGCTGGGTGGTGGCAAGCGCTTTTTCCAAGATTAGTGCTTTGAAACAAGACCATCAATGTTTGTGGATGATTAATCTATCCGGTCAGACTCTATGTGATGGGCGCTTTTACGATTACGTCATTCAGAAAAAGCTTGAATTTGAGGTAGAACCGACAAGCATTTGTTTTGAGATCACGGAAACTGCCGCGGTAGCCAATCTGAGCAGCGCAAAAGAAATGATGTCCAAATTGAAACAGCAGGGGTTCCGTTTTGCATTAGATGATTTTGGAAGCGGTTTAAGTTCCTTTAACTACCTTAAGAATCTTCCTGTAGAGTTTCTTAAAATTGATGGTAGCTTTGTGCAGGATATGTTGGCCGATCCCATTAGTACCGCTATGGTTGAGTCCATCAATCAAATAGGTCATGTTATGGGTTTAAAAACCATAGCTGAGTTTGTGGAAGATAATGTCACTATGTACAAGCTTAAACGCATGCAAATTGATTATCTGCAAGGCTATGGTTTACATAAACCGGAGCCTTTGAATCAATACACCGTTGCCGTTGTACCATCCAAATCATTGGAGTTGGTATAATTAAATCGTTTTTGGTACTAATTCTGCTCATTCTTTTAGCAAATATGCCTGTTTCATAATGTGATTCTTGCCAGACTAAAAAAGTTTAATTAGCGATCGCTATGTGCTTCATATATCTGAAAAAACCTCGCCTGATAACCAAATCTTGAGTCACACCAGATTGAATTAATCAGCATTGCTAAACATTTCAATCCAAACAAAAAACCAACTATTTTACTAAGGAATAATTCATTGGCTTTATGCATGAATACAAAAATTCATTAGACCCATTCCAATATAATGAAGTCTTTGCTGCTAGGCTTTTAGAAACCGTTGAATGACTCTGGAATAGGTGGAGTTGTTTTCTTGTTTAACTAGCGGAGGACGCACTATGGCAAATCTTGAAGTTGTACAAAACCTGGGGTGGTTGGATCGTATCATCCGCGTGGTTATCGGTGTCGCATTTGTGAGCGTACCCTGTGTATACCTGTTTTCCGGACAAAGCTCACCCTGGTATGCCTATTTAATGTTAATAGCGGTGTATCCGTTGATGACGGGTATTGTCGGCAGGGATTTGCTATATGATGTTTTCAGGATCAAAAGCTGTGGTACTTCCGAGCGCAATCAATGTGGAACTTTTCCATACGAAATAGACGCGGCATTGGGGCGGCATCCTATCCCCGATAGTGAGATCGAGCACAGTTTGGAACGATCTCATCACGCATGAGCGAGTGAGGCCAGGGGTACGGTAATTGAGTTCCCTTGGTGATTGGCCGCGGCCCATGCTGCTGTAGGAGCATGGGCCGCAGGCATTTTGAGTATAAAGTCTTTAATGTTGTTTTTTAAGGTGTGGCTATTTCAAAAGAAACCGGCACCTGAGTGCCGGTGTTTAAGGAGCGTTTAAATGAACGCTTAAAGAACTTATCTTTATTGTTATTTACTTCATTCGCTTAATAGTGACCATGATGGCTGGATTCCGCCAATCATATTTGGAGGCCATTAAATCCCCGTGTCCGTGTATACCGCTGTGTATATGTACAAAACCTTCACCATCTTCCGCTGACAAGGCACTACCACCACAATGTGGGCCGGGTATATTCGCGCAAAGCTCGTCATTCATTTCCGAACCGGCATCGTACGCGGGTAAAGTCATGCGTTTGAACTTGGAAGCTTTCACTCCATTTACCGCTATAAACCCGTCATTGGTAGGTAACAGCATACCTGCCAGGCTGATATGGGAAAATTCATCCATGGCTTTGACATTGACGGTGACACTTTCACCCGGACCCAGAAGCCCTCCGGTGGAAACGGCATCGTAGGACATGCCGGTGGATTCCAGTTTCATCTGTAGGGGTGCGGTATTGCCGCTTTCTGCAATAGCCACCAGTTCCGCTGTGGCCGGTTGTCCGAGTGTGAAAAGTTGACCGGCTTTTTTGTGAGTGGTTACCAGGATTGGCGTGATAGTTTGCCCTGAAGTAATGTTGGTGATAGTGACAGCATACATGGACTCAGAATCTGCCAGAGCGGTAAAGCTGCTAAGTCCGGTTGCCAAACATAAACCAATCATGCTGGTTTTTATGGTTTTTTTCATTTGTGCTCTCCTTGAATGCTTGTTTAGAGATTGGGTTGGTGCAACTACATCAGTCAGGGATATTGAAGATAAAGGCTCACCGCGACGTCACGGAAGTTTCACAATTTAGTCACAGGGCCGTTGTTGTGCTGAAGATTTAAATCGTCACAAGGAGAGGCTGGATAACTGTTTGATTGCTATGTGATCACATACCTGATCTGTTAAAGAATCTGCCACATTTGCCGATACCTTTGGTATGCCTGATTAATGGAACCTTCCCAATGTCTGAACACACTTACAGGATGATTGTAGGAACTTCCATGTTGGTGCTGCTGTACACCGAGTTTCATTTTTTAGCGTATGTTCTGATTGTAATGGCTTTGTTTGAGGGGCTAAGCAATCTGCGTGTGAACATTCTGGTGACGAATGTGCGAAAAAAGCTTGGGCAGGATATGTCCAGCTTCGACAAACCGCCGCGACAGGATTACAGAATTGGATTTGATGCCGAGCGGGCCCAACGCCTGTTTATTGCCGTCGCTTTCACCACGACATTTTTTCTGCTGCCACCGGAATTTTGGATTCTCAATTGGTTTTTTGCTTTTGGCATGCTGATTTCCGGGATTGTGCTTTTTTGCCCCGTAATTGCGTTTTTCCGTGCTGTGGGATTAAGATGAGTCCTTTTGCTCAATCTAAGTATGAGTTTGGTCAAACCGGTTGGCATCAAAGTATTGCTGTAAACATTACAGCGCAGATTATTTGGATTATTGTTCCAATTGTATTCATATGCAGTATTATTCTTTTCTTTACTTTGGACAACTATCACTCGGAAATATTTTCTTATAAGCTTGATGCTTTAAACCATCGGGTCGCCAATGTTTTGTACAATAAAACCAACCTGAGTGAAATTGACAAAGGCGACATTATCAATAAGGTTGCCGAAGATTTGGGGTTTGTTGCCATAGAGGTCGAAGCTCCAAATTATCATCTACAGTCCCGCATTCCCACTGACACGTTTGTGTCTCTTACTCGGACGCTGGATTTCGGTAATCGAACGGATCAATTTGAAAACTCACTGGTGAGCATTACCTCATACCATCAACCGCAGCATAAAGAGTTATTACGGCAAAAAAAGGATATTCTGTTTTTTGTATTATCAGTATTGGTTGTTTTTTCCATTTTTTTAGTGGTGTCCATTCGCAAATGGTTGTACAAACCACTGAAGTCTTTAGTGGAAGCCACTGAATCCATTGCATCAGGAAAAACCGATGTGTGTTTGGATACTGATCGGAAGGATGAATTTGGTCATCTGGCAGAGTTTTTTAATTTGATGGTTATTAATATGAACCAGCAACACCAGCGGTTATGGGAAGCGGCACAGGAAGCAAAAACGGCAAACCGTGCTAAAAGCGACTTTCTGGCTACCATGTCCCATGAACTGCGGACACCTTTAAATGCCATCATCGGTTATAGCGAAATTATGTTGGAGCAGGCTGTCGATCGTGGTGACCAGGGTTACACAGAGGATTTACAAAAAATTGCCGGATCCGGTAGAAATTTACTGAGTTTGATTAATGAACTGCTGGATCTGTCCAAAATTGAAGCAGGGAAAATGGTAGTCCATTTAGAGCATTTTGATCTGGAGGGATTGCTCGAAGAATTGGAATTCACCTTTATTCCCCTGGCCCGGCAGAACAATAATAGGCTGCTTATTGAAAATAGTGCCGGGGCAGTAGAAATGAATTCCGATCTGACCAAGGTGCGGCAAATACTCATCAATCTATTAGGCAATGCCTGTAAATTTACGAAGAATGGGACGATTACCGTTCAATTACTAAAACAGACAAAAAATGGCATCAACTGTGTTGTCGTGTGTATCAGCGACACCGGAATTGGAATGGACTCAAGCAATATACAGCGCATGTTCGATCCCTTTGTCCAGGAAGACAATACCCTGACTAGAAAATACAACGGGACGGGATTGGGATTATCCATATGCCGGCGGTTGACAGAATTGTTGGGCGGAGAAATATCCGTAGAGAGTGTTAAGGGGCAGGGGACCCGTTTTACGGTGATTTTGCCGAGCAGCTTGGGAGAGTTTTGTCCCGTGGTCGCTCCGATCAGGGTCGGGCTGAGCGAGTAGTAGATAGAGTCGACTGCAGGGAAATTTTGTACCAATGTAGCGTCGGTTGATTCCGAGGTATGTCTTTTTTACAGTCGAGCTTGTTCCATAGAAGTAAATATGGTTTTATAGGAATAAACTTTTAAATTCAACTAACATCAAAAGCGTATGTGGTTTGCGGTAGACGCCTGGAATAGGATTCGTTCATGCCAGAAATTTCCTGTAAATATCATCCCAGTCTATCGGCTCGGTGGGAATGTCACAGCTGTCAGGTTGCCTTTTGTGGAGGTTGCGCAAAAACAGATCTGCGCTTGAATGAGGCTCAATGTCCCATTTGTAAGGAGCGTTTGGACCAAGTCCACGCCGGTAATTTTATTCCTCCGTTTTGGAAATGTATTCCTCAGTTTTTTTTGTACCCCGCAAATGCCAAAACGTTAATCTTTATCGTCATTGCCTCCGTAGGTATTTCCATCTTGTCCCAATTTATATTTGGGTTGTTATTTTTGCTGCTGTTTTCACTAGGCTTTTTACGTTATTCCATGCTGGTATTGGAGACTACGGCACAAGGGAAATTTGATCCTCCGGACGCGGGTTTGTCGACTTTTACCGAAGGTTTGGTTTTGCCCATTAAGCAATTTCTGGTTTTCGTTGTAATGGGTTTTGCTGTAACTTTTGCCGGGGTTCTGATGGGGCGCCCGGGCGGTTTTCTCATGTTGGCCTTTGTGCTTTTCACTTTACCGGCGAGCGTGATGGTATTGGCAGTGGAAGAGAGTTTTTTCAGCGCCGTCAACCCGGCGATGTTGCTAGGCATGATTAAAAGAATCGGGTTTCCTTACATAATACTGTATGTCTTTCTGCTGCTGGTAAATGCTTCTTATGCCACCTTGGATGCTATTATTGCTTCCAGTAATCTGCCTTTCCTTACCTTTATCCAGTTTGCGACATATATGTATTTTACGTTGATTATGTATCATATGATGGGGTATGTGATTTTTCAATATCATGAGGAATTGGATTACCAGGTAAATTTAGATGTGGATCGACAATTTGGGGAACAAAAGAAAACAACCGCTACGACAAACCAAAGCGGCATAATGAATGAAATTGGTATTCTCATAAAGGAGGGGCGGCAGGCCGATGCCCTGAACCGTGTTCGAGGTGAACTGAACCAGATTAACAGCGATCCCAAGTTACACGATATTTACCACAATTTGCTGGTACACAGCGGCGACCAACAGGAACTGATTCGCCATGGACGAGAGTATATAAATATGCTTTTGGCGGCAAACAATTATTCCCGGGCGTCTGAAGTTTTTAAACGTTGTGCAGTTTTGGATAAAAGTTTTTTTCCCAGCGATCCGGATAAATATTTTGCACTGGCTTCGGTGCTCAGAGAAAAGCGTGATTTTGTGGCCGCGGTGACACTCATCAACGGTTTTCACAACCGCTTTACCAATCATATACAGATTCCCCAGTTGTATTTGCTTGCCGCTGCAATTTTGTGTGAAGACTTGGAAAAAGAGCAACAGGCGATGAAAATACTGAGTTTCCTCAATAGTCACTATCAAAACCACCCTCAATCCGGAGACATCTCCAAGTACAGTAAAGTGGTAAATACAGTGATGCAAATGAAGCAAACAAAATAGAAGGTTGTTGTTATTAGTTAATGCGCTCTAACAGGACTTTGGCTTCCGTGGCTTCCGGTTGGCCGGAAAAGTGGGTAATTAAAGCGGTAAGGTAGCGACGACATTTCTGCGACTGACCTTTTTTGTGCAGGGCATAAGTTAGATTTAGTACCGTCTGTGCCAAACCGGTTAAAGATTTTTTCTGTTGTATTGCCTGCTGTAACAGGGATGCAACGATCATTTCCGCTTCCGCCAATTGGTCGGATTTTACAAACAGTTTGGCTAATTTCAACAAAGTATCCGGCGGGATGCGCACATTCTTCCGGCTGCGTTTTACGTAGTCCCGAAATGTGTCCAGTACCAAGTTGGCGTGCGATGGGTCACATTTTAAAAATATTTGCTGAGCATATTGTTGGTACTCCATATTTTCCGGTGGGTTGTGTTTGCTGATATTGTACAGTTGTTGCAGGACTTGGATGTTGTTCGGTTCTTCCGAGTGGAGTGTTAGAAATATCTGCCGTGCTTTGGCGTACTTCATACTGCCTAGCTGATCCATGCCCTCTTCAAAACGTTGTGAGAAAGAAGCTGTTTTTTCCGATTCGTCCATGTAGGCCTCGTTGGTAAGGTCCGTGTATCGTTTTACGATGAATGCAAGGACCGTCCCGCTGACCAAACCACCGATATGCGCCAGATAATTCACATTAGTGTCACTGAAGGCGTAGTTGTAAATTTCAAACCCCAACCACAAGGGCAGCAGAATAATTGCCGGTGCTTTTACATAGTCAAAATAGACGAATGCAAAATAGAAAAAGTTAATTTTTCGCAACCCAAAGAGCACTGTATACATTCCCATGATTCCGGCGATGGCACCTGAGGCGCCGATGGACACTGTCAAACTGTTGGGGTTGACCAGCACATCCAGCGTACCTGACGCCAGCCCGGCCAGCATATACAATCCCAAGAATGTGCCCTTACCCAAAATGGACTCCACCACAAAACCCAAAACAAACAGAAACAGCATATTACCGAGCAGATGTCCAAAATCGCCGTGTAAAAACATATGGCTGAACAGCGTGGTGGCTGTGGGTTGTGAAGGTACTAAACCATAGTTTTTCCATACCACCTTTTGCAGCCGGATGTTGAGCTGGTGTCTTAAGGACACCCATTGAGCGTAGTTGGGGTGGTCCTCTGTAAATAACGTGTTTTTGAATATTTTTTGTGCAAATTCAGGATCTTGATCCATGGAAATGTAGATATAGGGATAGGCGCGCTTGTTTTCCTGGCTAACGGCTGGTCGAAATTTATTCAATAGTTTTAGTTGCAGGGTATTTTCCAAGTGTTGCAAGTACAACGGGAACTCCAATTGTGGCAGTTCGGAGTCCACATAATATTGTACAGCGGATTCGTAGTGATCGTCGTCGTTATTCTGTATGAACAAAAAAACCAGGCAGTTTGTTATCACCAAAAAAAGCGTGATCAACGGTGGGTTTTTCCAGTCTATTTTTTTATAAAACGGAACGATTAACAATTCGCTTCCCCTTCTAAAAGCGGTGAGTGTACTACAAATGGCGGCAGCTGAGCGAATCGCTTTAGCGGTACTATTTTGTTGATTTTTCAGTCAATTCAATTTTTATGTGAACTGCGTCAATTTTTTTAAAGCGACTCAGCGCCAGTCCGATAAATATTGCAGTGAGACTGAGGAGAATTGTTATGAATGATATGAAAGAGAGATCTGCAATCCTGGCGGTGGTGCTGTTACTTTTGGCTTTGGGTTTTATGGTAATGTCCGTTGCATTACCGGGGTCAGGCAACATGAGCGCTGAATCCGAATTGGTCGTCTATGATGGGGATTTGGACGCGCCTTGATTTTAGCGGTGATCTTATCGGTTTGTTCGGTCTAGTTTGCCGAGCAAGCCGCCAGTTTAAAACTAAATGAAGTACCTTTTTCCAATGTGCTGGCGGCTTTGATTTGGCTGTTATGTAAGGCCAAAATACGCTTGGTGATGGCGAGACCCAAGCCGGAATTGTAATTATTGCCGGTATTGCTGCTGTTGTTTTTGGTGGCTTGGGCATCGTTTTCGCGGTTTTTTTGAATTCGGTAAAAACGATCAAAAATATGCGGCAATTCCTCTGCGGGTATTCCGCAGCCGGTATCGGATATGGTAACGGAAATGTTTTCCTGAGCCGGGGTGAGAGCCACCGTAATTTTTCCATGTTTCGGGGTGTAGCGCATTGCGTTATCAATCAGGTTTTCCAATACCCTTTGTATCAACGCAATATCGCCATAGACAAAAGGTAGTTCACCACCAAACAAAGTACGAAGTTCGATGCCTCGTTCATCCGCTGCAAGTTTGTATTTATACACCACATCCTGAATCAGTTCCGCCAATGAGAAAGGTTCTACGTTTAGAAGGGTTTCCACGGAGTCCAGTTTGGCCAGTTCAAATAGTTCAGCAATAAGTTGATTCAGTCTTTCACTGTGCGCGGTGGCAATGCGTAAATATTCCATGCGTTGCTGTTCCGGCAGTTGGTCCTGTTTAAGCAATAGGGTTTCCAAGTAACCGTGCAGCGAGGTTAAGGGAGTGCGTAAGTCGTGGGAAACATTGGCGATGAGTTCACGGCGTTTGGCGTCATTTTGTTTTAGTTGTGACATTTGTGCTTCTATTCGCTCTGCCATAGCGTTAAAGCTTTTGCCTAGAGTCTCAATTTCGTCTTGTTTTCCAGTGGTAAGATAGCGATTGGGTGGGTTGTTGCCACGTGAATGTGTATTGTCAGAGAATGCCGTCATGATTCGCGAGAGGCGGGTTAGGCGTCGGGTAATAGGTGTTAATAGCACCAGGCCGGATATAAGTGCCAGAACCAAACTAAATAGCAGCGCTCCAAAGCTATAGCGTAAAATATAACTGTCCTTAATCATGTGGGCAACGCTCTCGTAGGCTTCGCTGGCCAGGATAACGTAGACATAACCTTCCGGTTCTCCGCTGGGGGGGATTTGAGCTGCGGAGAAAATTTTATTCTGCTCTGGATTACGCGGATCTTGGCCAAAAAAGGGATAGCGAAACTGAGATTTTATAAAAGCTTTTATTGGTTTTAAGTCCACTTGTTTCAGTTTGACTTTACCTTGCGGGGCGGAGAAAGCCAATAATTGACCTGTCGCATCCAGTACATAGACTTCTATGCTGGGGTTTATAACCATGAGCATGTGAATAATCTGTTTCATGGCTTCCTGATTAATATCGCCTTCTTTATTTAACAGGTCTTCACTTACAATGTGTTGGGCCAGGGTGGCATTGAGTTTCTGGCTGAGTTCCTGTTGGTACATGTCTGTGGCGTACAGCACCAGATAAAACACCAGCGAGCCTACTATGGTGAGTACTGCAAATAAGATGAGTGATAGCTTTTTTTGAAGCGTGGAGAATATAGAGAACATGGTGGATGTGTGCTCTGTCCCGGAGTTAGGCGCTGCGTTCCGCAAATTTGTATCCTACGCCCCACACCGTGAGAATAAAGCCGGGTTCAGACGGTTTACTCTCGATTTTGGCGCGCAAACGGTTGATATGGGAGTTAACCGTATGTTCGTATCCGTCATGCCCATAGCCCCATACACTGTCCAGGAGTTGGTTACGATTGAACACTTGTCCCGGATGTTTGGCGAAATGCCAGAGTAAATCGAATTCTTTGGCTGTTAACTCCACAATTCGGTCGCTTAATTGAACCAGACGTCTGTCCGCATCGATGTGTAATTCACCAAAACTCACGGTTTGCGTGTCCATATGATTGGGTTTTTCAATGTGCAGGGCGTCAACTCGTCGAAAAATGGCCTTAACCCGGGCCAGCAATTCTCTGACACTAAAGGGTTTGGTGAGGTAATCGTCTGCGCCCATTTCCAGGCCCAACACCCGGTCCAACTCTGTGCTTTTTGCAGTGAGCATAAGAATTGGAGTGTAATTCTCCTGGTTTCTCAGTCGCTTACAGATCTCTATACCGTCCAGGCCAGGCAACATCAAGTCCAGAATGATCAGGTCGTAGGGTTTGGCGATAGCCCGCTTAAGCCCTTCGGTTCCATTGAACGAGGTGTCAACGCTGTTGCCCATATCCTGTAAATGTAGAGCGACCAGATTCGAGATGTCCGGGTTATCTTCGATTAAGAGGATTTGTCTCATTTGCTGTGTCATCGGTAAAGCTTTTAAAACAAGAATTTATGCTCAGGGTTATAGGATACAATGGAAAAAATCACAAAATCCTCACAACCCCTGCCAGGTAGACTCATTAGTGGGTGAAATGTTACGGATTACCTTTAGTGAACCTCAGATCCAAGCCGTGAATGGCTTAATTGAGAATAAAATCGTCACTGGGGCATCGTTGCAAACCGTGGAAATATTCCCAATATTTCCAGTTTTCTCCCTGTCACTGTATGGGAAGGCGCGTGAGGTTGGAAGCCCGGGTGTCAAGCATTGATTTTCGGGTTCTATCTTATGGCTTCATTTGTTCCGGTTTGAGCCGGGTGGCAAAATATTCATCTGCATAATCAATGTCTACATCAGTGCCTTCAGCGTTGATCAGGGGTTGTTCGTAATCATTCCAGCCGCGCAGACCGGTTTTCAGTGAGCGAACGTTTTGAAAACCCATCAGTTGCATGGTGTGACAAGCCAGTACACTGCGGTTGCCGGAGCGACAAACCACCACAATGTTTTGGTCTCTACCGACGGCCAATTCCGGTACGGTGTCTTCATAATCGTATTCGCAGGCCGCCTCCAATATGCCTCTGGGTACGTTAATGGAGTTTTGTATTCGCATGGCTTCATACTCATAGGGTTCGCGTATGTCGATGATTAAAATGTCGTTGCGGGCACTGAGTTCCTCCTCTAAATCCCATGGGAACAGTTCTTTAACGCCCAACCCAAGGCAGTCTTCTATAAGTTGATTAAATGTTTTCATTTCCATATCCCGTCATTTCTTGCGGCCCAACCCCTGTTCCACTGCGATGACAGCGGCTTCCACCCGGGAGCGGACATCTAGTTTTCGCAAAATGGCTTTTACATGCAGCTTTACGGTTCCGTCTGAAATGCCTAAATCCCGGGCGATGGCTTTGTTGCTTTGGCCTTCCGCCAAATGACTGATAATCTCCCGCTCTCTGGGCGTTAGTTCGGACAAAGGCGTATCTGCGGGTTGTGGAGTTGGCTTGTCTTGCAGGGCTCGGGCTAAAGTGCCGGCCAGTTGCGGGGCAATGACAGATTCGCCTTCCACAATTTTATGTAAAGCGGCGACCAAATCTTCCGGGTCCATGTCTTTGAGTAAGTAGCCTTGGGCACCGCTGCGCAAACAGGAAACCAGGTCGGTTTCATCGTCACTGGTAGTGAGTATGGCGATGGGGACGCTTATTCCTCGGTTACGCAGTTCGGTCAATACTGACAAACCATCCATATCCGGTAGGCGCATATCCAACAGGATGACGTCGGCTTGCAATTCCGTTGAACGGCTCAAGCCTTCCTGGCCATTGCTGGCGGTCCCAATCACCTCAATACCACTGTTTTCCAGCAGCCCTTTCAGCCCCATGCGAAACAATGTGTGGTCATCAATCAAGAATACTCTCATGATTTGGGTTGCTCTTGGCTCGAATCTTTAGGCAGGGAATCAGCGTAGGGATCCGGTGGAGCACTGGGAAACGAGGGTGTCGTCACAGTGGATTTACTAAGGCGCGGTTTTAATATATTGAAATCCAGTTCGATGCGAGTGCCTTCACCCGGCTCACTTTCTATTGACAAACTACCGCCTATGCGTTGAGCTCGTTCTTCCATAATAGTTAGCCCCACATGTTCGCCGGGTTGGGCGCTTTGTTTGCGTAGTTGTATACCTTGACCATCGTCTTCAATTAAGACATGGAACTGTCCATCTTCGTCGCAGCGAACCAGAATTCTGACATTTTTTGCCTGACTGTGTTTACGAATGTTGGTGAGGCATTCCTGGATAATGTGTAATACGTGTACCTCGACCATGGGGGGAAGTTTAACAATTTGACATTCATTTTGGAAAAACACGGCGATGTCACATTCTTTTTTAAAGCGTTCAACGAGATTCTCGGTGGCGGGAATGAGCCCGCGTTCATCCATTCGTACCCGGAAATGTGATACCAGTTCACGCAGTTCGCTATTGGCCTCGTCCAGGCCATTTTTAAGCTGATCAATTTCCTGCATGGCATTATCAAGGGTATTTGTACGCAGACTTTTACTCAAAAGGCTGACACGAAAGCGTAAGCTGGCCAGCGTCTGTGCGAGAGAGTCGTGTAATTCGTGAGCCAGCATGGTACGTTCTTGCATAATGGTAAGGCGGCGGGTATCGTCGTCCAAGCGGGCTTTTTCTATCGCCAAGCTCAAGTGCTGACCAATGTTGGTAAGAATATTAATAATGTCCTCGTTTTTACTGGCATCTTCGTCTTCAACAAAGAGATTATACAAGCCCAGTGTGCGATTACCGTATTGCAGCGGAATTGCAATCGCGATGGTCAGGGCGCCGTAGGGTAAGGATTTGTACAGTAGATTACCGCATAATTGCCGTTTGTTTTTACAGATAATAACGCCATCCGAATAGTTTTGCGCGCAAAGACAGCGTTCGATAGGTACGGATACTTCTTTATCGTCGACAGGGTCTAAAGAGGTGCTGCCTATCATCATTAGGTGATTGTCCTGGCTGATCAGGCGTACGGTGGCGGCATGGGCGTCCAGTATGTTTGCCATGGTTTCCAGGTATCGTACTAACAATTCATTTACATCCCGTGCGGTGTTACTGCTGGCCGCGACATCGTACAGAATTTCCAAAGAATAGGACTTTTGTTGCAAGCGACGGGTCTGATAGTGGACTTTTTCGTCCATCTCACGCGTCAAGGAACGCAAAGACTCACCAAGATCATTGATGTCGCGGGCTAAGCCGGCGAATTCGCCATTTTCCGGCATACTGATTTGGGCGGACAAATTTCCGTCACGCATATTTAAGGCCCATTGTTTCAAGTTTGCCAGTGGCTTTAACAAACTCTGATTGATCCAGGTTTGAGTGCGGTACAAAAGTAAAAACCCCATAAAAATACAGAGAATTAGCAGCGGTGCGAGCCATGCTTGTAAATCCGGGAACAGCCATATGGCCAGACTCAAACAAAAGCACACCAGCAGTAGTAGCCCTACGCCAAAAAGCGGAGCAAATAACTGATTTTCTGTTAACTTTCGTTTTAGCTGCCAGTGAGACACGAGTGTTGTATTAGCGCCAAATTGGATCAATTAAGGAAGTCGTTTTCTTCTAATGCAGGCGCATCATATCAAAATTAGCTTGAAAAGTAGACGCTTAAGCTGAGCTTTAAGCATAGGGGACGGGCGTGACTCCTCACGCATTGCGTGATATGGGCAGCTGTTCCGGTTTGGGCTGTTCAACGGGTATTTCGAAGCGAAACCAAGCACCCCCATCAGGATGGTTTTCGGCCCAGATACGTCCATGGTGAGCATTGACAATTTCCCGGGAAATGGGCAACCCCAAGCCTGTGCCGTGCACCCCGGAAACAGTGTTCATGCTTTGGTTGAACTTTCCAAAAATATGTTCCAACTCATCCTCAGGGATCCCGGCTCCCTCATCTTTAATGCTGAAACAAAAGTAAGAGGCATTGTGCGACATTACTTTGGTGAGCGTGATGGTGATGAGTCCTCCGTTATCGTTGAACTTGACGGCATTGGAAAGCAGGTTAGCAACAACCTGGGTTATGCGCTGTGTATCAATTTCTGCACTGCTGTCCACCAGTACATTGTCTAAGTGAATCCGCATATTCTTCTCGTTTACTAAGCTCTCTTGTTCCTTGACTGCGGTTTCAATTATGGAAGTCAAGGATTGCTTAGTAAAACGCAGTTCCATTTTCCCGGCCTCAAGTTTCGCTAAGTCCAATATGTCGTTCAACAAATACAATAAGCGATTGCCACTGGAATGAATCTGTTCAAAGTAAGACGTGCTTTTCTCGGCTGTCATATTACCGGACTTTTTCATTCCAAATTTTGCAAAGCTTAATATGCCGTGTAATGGGGTGCGTAACTCATGGGACATGTTGGCCAGGAACGCAGATTTCGCATGATTTGCGCGTACAGCATCATTTTTCGATTGAATCAGCTGATCTCTAGCCTGAATTCGCTCAGTAATATCGGTTATGAATGCGGTAATAATCCATTTGTTAGCAACTTTAATTTTCGAAATAGATGCTTCTATAGGGAAGCTGTAGCCATTTTTCTTCAGTCCCATGACTTTCACATCGCGCAGATCGGATTTGAGAACGCGCTCTTCCTGTTGTAAAAAACGATCTACCCGCAATTTGTGGCCGGCTTTAAACATGTGCGGTACTAAAACATTCAGGTCTTTACCCATTACTTCTTCGGCGGTATACCCAAATAACTTCTCACATTCGCTGTTAAATAGAATGATTTTGTGGTTTTCGTCTATGGTAATGATGCCTTGGGAAGCATAAGAGATTATCATATCCAATTTTTTCTGAGCAGCTTCGATGTCACTATTTACTCTGTCCCTGTTATCGCAGAACTCATTAAAGCTAACGCAAAGTTCGGTAATTTCACTGGAATCATGCGGATGTGCACAAGCACGAATCAGAGAATTTCCTGATGACATTTGTCGAGTAGTATCGATTAATCTTTGTATTGGGCTTACTAACGTATTGGATGCATACCTTAGGGAAAGAAACATTAGAACAATACTGATTACTGCTAATAACAGGTACCACAGGGTCAAGGTGCGCACAGGAGCCATGGCTTCGTCTTCATCTATTTTCACGACGATACCCCAACCTGTTTCCGGTATATATTTCCAATGGGCGATGACGGTGTTGCCGCGGTAATCTTCATGAATACCGGACCCGGACTCACCGCTGGCAGCCAGCTGAATAGGAAGTCCGGAATGAGAGCCAAAGGAGATTTTTTGGAATTTGGCTTCCAAGTCCTGTTTAAGTTTGCTCAGAAAAACCGCATGGTGTTTGTCCTGAGCAGTGAAAATAACTTCGCCGCTTTGGCCAAGCCCAAGTTGTAGGGTGGCTTCGTAAATTGAGTTGGCGTTGATTTGTATGCCAACTGATCCAATATGTTGTCCTGTTGGATTGAACACCGGTGCTACTACAAATGCAGACACTTTATTGGATGGGGGGTATAGCGCAAATGAAGAAACATACGGTTTTTCGTTGTCCGTGGAAAGTCGATAGGCTTTTGCGAGTTCGGAATCTCTATATTTTCCAGTCAAAAGATTTGTCGAGGTATTGCCGTCCTGTAAATTTGAATGAATAATGTTTCCACGGGAATCGATAAGAAACAGGCCGTTAAAACTACCGTATTTGGTATGTGCGGTTAAATAGTTTTTAAGAGATGAGGGGAGTATTTCATCGGTTTTACTTTTCGTTCTATGTAGAGTTTCAAAAAAGGTAACAAGAGATGGGGTTTTGCTTAACAGGAACGCATGTTCTTTTCGTTCACTGATCTGGTTTTTTACAGAACGGAGATTACTTTGAGCAATTGTTTTCAAGCTGTCAATGATTTCTTTTTTCAGTGCGCTTGTGGCGTAATGATAACTGATGGTCGCGCCGAAAGTTCCCGGTAGTATGACCAGCACAAAAAACAGAGCCATTAAACGGAATTTTATACTCTTGGTTTTGATTAGCATTTTTTAACAAATCCGTAACAAAATTCGCTTGTTTTTACCCCAATCGCAACAAAAATCAGTGCCTCCCATTTGTGTCTCTTTATTCTACAAATTGGGTAATGGTGTTTCTTAAAAACGACTCAAAAACTCTGCGCTGAATCCGTTATTAATATCGGTTAACCTGATGGAATCTTGATTAAGGAACAACATTATGAATCCCGGTACGTATATCCTTGGAGTTGACGATGAACCTACAAATAGGATGATACTGGAAGAAATCTTCGAGGAAGATGACGTGGAATTCAAATGTGTAACCAACGGGTCAGAATGTCTCGAGTTGGTTAAAAATCGGGAACCCAATCTGATTTTACTTGATGTCAACATGCCGGAACTCAACGGTCTTGAAACCTGTAAGATATTGCGGGAGACGCATCGGGATATACCTATTCTGTTTGTATCTGCTCTGGCGACTCCTGAGGAACGACTAGCCGGGTATGAGGCCGGCGGAGATGATTACATTACTAAACCCTTTAATGAAGAAGAACTAAAAGCCAAGGTTAATCTGGCGCTGGCGCAATACTCGGATAAGTCTCGCCTGCGAGACGAAAAGAGCGTTGCAATGCAAACCACAATGATTGCCATCAGTAGCGCGTCGGAATTGGGATTGATTGTGCATTTTCTGCAGGAAAGTTTTTCCTGTCCGGATGCCAAGTCGCTTGCGTTAAAGGCGCTGGAACACATTGATCAGTATGGTGTGTCTGTCAGTCTTATTATCAAAGATGGAAATGAAAAAATAGTGGTGTTCAATGACGGGATAGAACGCCCTCTGGAACTTGAAGTGTTGGAACAATTGGAGTCCAAAGGTAGGATATATCATGCGGGAAAGGTGACCGTGTTTAACGGTAAGGTGGCAACCATGCTGCTGAGAAATGTCCCGGATGATGAGGAGAAAGCAGGTAGGCTGCGTGATCATCTTATAGTGTTGCTGGACGGGATAGATGCCCGATTGTCAGCTATTAGCACCGAACAGGAATTGGACCGAAAGCAATTGGCGTTAGCCAATGCGTTGAAAGTTGCTCAAAACGAAATTCAGAAAATAGAAAGTATACACAGGAGCCAACAAAATGGTGTAGTTAATGGCTTCTCTACAATTGGTCAGCACATTGAGAAGGCGTTGTTGACGCTGGAATTGACAGAAGAGCAGGAACATTCTCTCAAGAGCATTGTTGATGTGACTGAAACAAATACTCGGAAAATGTATCAGCAAGGAAACGAACTGGAATTGCGGTATAGAAACTTGGTTTCGCAGTTGTCTTCAGTGTTATAAGATGAGCCGGTAGGGATTGAAAGGGTATGCGTGAACAAATAAGAAATTCCAATATTCTCGTCATTGATGACGAACCTGTAAATGTCGCAATCCTGGAAGAAGTTTTCAGTATGAGTGATATGAACAATGTAACCGGTACAATAAACTCGGTCGAAGGAGTGGAGTTGTACAGAAGCAATAACTACGACATTGTGCTGTTGGACATAAATATGCCCAACTACGACGGTTTTGACGTAATGGAAAAGTTTCGGGAGATTGGTAAAGACCAAACACCACCGGTGTTGATTTTAACAGCGGCAAATGATGAGCAAATTAAGATTCGAGCTTTGCAGGGTGGTGCCGCGGATTTTTTGCTTAAGCCGTTTAATAACGAAGAAATACTCTGCCGGGTAAATAATTTGCTGGAATTGTACCTGTCCAAAAAAGAATTGGCATGGATGAACCGAAGTTTGGAAGACAAGATTATCGCGAGAACACAGGAGTTGGCGCAAAGCCAACAAGAGGCACTGCTAAGTCTGGGGTTTGCGGCGGAGTATCGGGATATGGACACGGCCTCACACACTGTGAGAGTTGGCTGGTATTCCAAACTGTTAGGTAGAGGGATTGGGTTTGGTGAAAGAGAGCAAGATATACTACAGCAAGCAGCGCCTATGCATGATGTCGGAAAGTTGGGTATCCCGGACAATATACTATTGAAACCGGGTAAACTGACAGCAGAAGAATGGGAAATCATGAAAACGCATTGTGAAATCGGCGCAAAAATACTTGGGGTTCATAGCAGTCCCTTGATGTGTACTGCAAAAGAAATAGCTTTGGGCCATCACGAAAAGTACGACGGTAGCGGCTACCCCAGTGGATTAGTGGGTGAAAATATTCCGATAAACGCCAGAATAGTAATACTTGCAGATGTATTTGATGCGCTGACAATAGAACGACCGTATAAAAATGCCTGGCCGCTGCAAAAGGCTATAGATTATATCAACAGTGAGTCGGGTTCGTTTTTTGATCCGGAGTTGGTTAAAGTGTTTAATGATAGTTTGGATGACGTTCTGAAAGTAATGAATCAATTCAAGGATTGATTGGGAGAGTGAATCTCCGAAATGGAAAGTGGTGAAGTATCAAGGAGAAAAAGTTTGAGCGTGCAGTACGATGGGATAAGGTGCCTGCATGCCGGAATGTTTGATCGGGAGCGCGGTAACCTTTCCCTGCTTGCCAAGGTAGAGTTGGCGTTTGATCAAAGTACAACCCGCGCTGCGGAAACAGGTGCCGGCCTGGGGTTACCCATATCCAGGGAGATCATGGCTGCACACCAGGGAAAAATCCAGCCGGAAAATCAACGTGAGGGCTACGGTCGATTGCGTTTCAAAGTTTTGTTGAAACATCCAACCGTGGGAAAGACATGAGTTCCGGTCCGGATTCACTGTTGCGTGATCCAGATGTTCTTCAAAGAAATATTCTATTTTCTATTTTGAGTGAGTCTCCCAGGGACAGGCTTTTGGGTTGGCTGGCCGGTTTGCTGCTGTGTGTGTTTTTGAACTATTTTTATGGTCTACCGTTTCCGTTTCTGTGGTTGTATGGCTTCACTGCTATTTATGGTTTTGTTTATCTTTTAGAAACTAATGCCAGGAATATCCTCCCTGTTCGACTGAAGCATTCCGAGGCACTTTACTTGGTTTCACAAATGATGTTGGGGTTTGTCTGGGGTAGCAGCCTGTTTATTAGTGAAACCGATTCGATTGTTTCTGAGCTATTTTTAGTGTGTCTTGTGCAAATTGGCATTAGCATGCTCGTAGTAATGTCCAATATGGCGTATTGGCGTGGGTTTGTGGCATATATAGGCCCGGTGTTCGTTGTATGGTTAGTTTGGGTCGGCAAAACGGAAAATGTGCATTTGTTTACCATCGCCGCCGTGGTAATCATGTATGGCCTGGTATTGGTCAGTTTTTCCCGTAAGACCGCTAAGCGGATAGTCGAAATTAATCGTTTGGGTATAGAGAACGATTATATACAGGCGACACTGGACGAAGCCATTGGTTCTTTAAAAGAAGCAGTATCGACTAAGGAGAAAATACTCGAGGCTGTGCCCGATTCTATATTTATAGTCGATAATTATGGTTTTATTATTCAAAACAACCTCACCGCAGAAAATACTTTTACCTTTTCGACAGGGGAGCTTCTTGGGAAACCGCTGCAAGTGCTATTTCCGGGCGAGGCTGCATATCCAGCAGACCTTATGGGTTTTCTATTGAATAGTCAGGAAAATCACACTTATATTACCTCCGATATGATTTTTGCTGTCAAAGCAAATGGTGATCGTATTCCGGTTGAAATCAGCCTGTGTCGCATTGAAGTAGACGGAGAGAAGTGTGGTGTAGTGTTAATGCGTGACTTGAGTGAAAGGGAATATTTGAAACAATTACAGCTTGAGTCTGCGGAACGAGCTCGAGCGGAACAACAACGACAAGCGACGCAGAAGAATTACGAAAACTTGATTTATGCATTGGGTGAACTGACTTACGAACACGATGTACCGGCACAAAAAATCCGTTGGTCGGGTGCATATACGCAGATATTGGGTTATACCTCGGAGGAAATGGGAGATGATGACCCCAGTTGGCTAAATCGGGTCCATCCTGACGATCTTACCGCAGTGAAGAGGGAGTTCGAAAGGGCTCAAAAAGGCGATTTGTTGTTTGACATTGAGTATCGCTTTCGGGCCAGGAGTGGAGAATATTTGTGGTTTCACGACCGGGGGATTATGAGCTTGTCGGACAGTGGGGTTTTGCTGACGAATGTTGGGGTGATGAAAAATATAACCCGGAACAAGGATTCCATGCGAGAGTTGGCTGAGTCGAGGCGATTCTTGGAGCTGGTGTTAAACACTATCCCTGACAGAATATACTGGAAAGATTTGCAGGGGACCTATTTAGGCTGTAATGAAGTGTTTGCACGTGATATGGGGTTGCAGTCCTCTAATGAACTTGCCGGTTTAAACGAAGCTGATGTGAATTGGCCTAGTTTAGACGAACAACTGGTTTTGCAGTGCAGAGAACCCAGATTGCATCTGGAACAGTTATTTCCGGCAGCGGATGGTGGTTCAAGATGGCTTGATATGAGCCAAATTCCGTTGACCGACAATGCAGGAGAATTGGTCGGAATTATTGGTATTTATAGTGATATCACCACACGTAAAACAGCAGAGATTGAGTTACGAAAGGAAATGCGCTATCGCAATGGTTTGACTGATGTATTGAAAGTTTCCCAGGAAAGAAATACGCAAGAGGATTTGGCCCAAAATATAGCTGCATTGCTGGTATCACAAACATTTTTAACAATAATGGCCAGGTGTTGCATTTTTTTGTTTGATGAACATCGTAAGGAGATCAAGATCGCTGCGGTGGAGGGTATGAGTTCGAAGGAAACCAGGTACTTGAGCGACCTGTTGGAGCAGAATCTGGATTTGTTGGAGGAATCTTTTGATGATGTTTGTTTGCTCCACGCCGATGCGGGGGTGAGATTTTTGCGCATAGCCTACGGCCAAGAGTCCCTGGGATACATTGCAGTTTATCGTCGTTCCTATTCTGAATTGGCTCCCGAAGAGACAGAGTATTTGTACTCTGTGTGTAGCGTGTTCGCCAATTCGTTACAACGGATACATTCGGAATTGAAATTATTACGTCATAACGATCTGCTGGAACAACAAGTGGGAGAGCGTACCTCCCAGCTATTAGCCGCAAAGGAAGAGGCAGAACGGGCGAATAAGGCCAAATCCGCTTTTCTTGCCAGTATGTCCCATGAGTTACGCACTCCTATGCATGGCATACTGAGTTTTGCTAATTTTGGCCTGGCCAAGGCGGGTAAAGCCCCTGCTGAAAAAATTCACCAATATTTCTCCCAAATTAAAAACAGTGGGGAACGTTTGTTGTCCTTGTTGAACAATTTACTGGATCTGGCAAAGCTGGAATCCGGTAAAATGCAAATGGAGTTCAATATGGTTGATATCAAGTCGGTGTTGGATTCCTGCGTCAAGGAACAGTGGGTGCGACTGGAGGAGTGGGGCTTAAAAATAGATATTGATTGTACTCCCATGAGTGATACTGTGGTACTGTGTGATGCGTCCCATATTGCTCAAGTGGTAACAAATTTGTTATCCAATGCAATCAAATTCAGCCCTCGTGGTGGAACCATAGAAATCGGTTGTGATGATAAGTTGTCTACTGCGGCCATGCTGATGGTCTATGTTAAAGACCAGGGACAGGGTATACCTCCGGAGGCACTTCGATCCATATTTGATGAATTTTCCCAGAGTAATAATGAAAGTGATAAACAAAAAGGCACTGGATTGGGATTGAGTATCAGCAAACGCATCATTGAAGCCCATCAAGGTAGAATTTGGGCGGTGAACAATGCTGATGGCGGTGCCACTGTCAGCTTTGTCATACCCCGCCAGAGCAAAACGGCCTTAGTGATGGGGGTATGAGGTACTGATCACGGAATCAGTCCTCTTTTGGCGGTTTGTAGTTGGGGTCATTTGGGTTTTGAAAAATAAAATTTTGCGTGCCATCTTCCAGATCCACAAAATGCAGATGGGCACCGTGAAGCAGCTCAGCACTGGATTTGGCAATGATGATATTAATACCTTCCACAGTGAAACTCAGGTCATCGTCGTTTTTTTCGTCAAAACCCAAACCGTATTCAATACTTTCATCTACCGCCACTTTGGCAGCGATGCGCATGGGTAAGGACTCGCTGGCGGTGCGTTCTGCGGATAGACGAATTTGTGCGGCGGCTTCTGGGCTGATTGTGATCATGATTTATTTCCTGGATTGTGGTGCTGTTTGTGCGGTTACAAATTGTAAAAAACGTTCCACCCACGGGTGTTTATTGCTATTGCGTTGATGGGTGTAACATGCCAGTACATTTTTATAAATAATACCATCATTGCTGCCGTTGATGCCCGTACCTCGTTGCATTTCATAAGCGAATTCCAGATTGGGGTCCAGATTGATCAGTTTGGAATAGTGAAATTCGTGTGCAGCAATCTCATTTTCGGCCCGCGGTAGTTTTGGCCAGGGGTGTTTGTGGGTCTCCTTGAGGCGCACATAGCCGCGGCCTTGCGGTTTTTGTTCCAGCACCGTGTCAGCGCAGAGGGCTCCCACCATGGAGCAGGTTTTATTTTCCCAATGAAGTTGACGGCATAAATACATCAGACCACCACATTCGGCATAGACCGGTAGTCCTGCCTCAATGGCTTCTTTGATGCTTGTTCGCATGGCATCATTGTGTTGGAGCATATCCATATGCGTCTCTGGGAACCCCCCTCCCAGAAATAACCCGTCCACCGGAGGTAGTTTTGAGTCTTTTAATGGGCTGAAGGGCAGTAATCGGGCGCCCAAGGCTTCGAACGCCCGCAGGTCATCCGGATAGTAAAACCCGAAGGCCGCATCCTTGGCGATACCGATTCGAACAGGGTATGTTTTTTGGGGTGAACTCTGTTGAGTTTCGTTGGTATTGACTGTTATAGACGGGGCTGTTTGAGCCAGTTCCAAAACTGTGTCCAAGTTCACCTGTTCGGCGATAATACGCCCTGTGGTGTCAATGTGTTGTTCAGCTGCAGCCAACTCGTTGCTGGGTATCAGGCCTAAATGACGCTCCAATAGGGTTAGTTCGGTGTTTCTATGGACCGCACCAAGGACCGGTACCGAAGTGTAGTGTTCCAAGACATTTCGCAACTTGGATTCGTGGCGGCTGCCGCCGACTTTGTTGAGAATGACTCCGGCAATGTTCACCAGAGGGTCAAAATTCTGGTATCCCAGCACCAGGGGCGCGACTCCCCGGGTCATGCCCTGAGTGTCAATTACAATGATGACGGGCGAGCGGAGTAATTTAGCCAATGCGGCATTGCTGTTGCTGCCATAAAGATCTACACCGTCATACAAGCCTTTGTTCCCTTCGATAAGGCATATATCCGCATCCCGACCGCTTTGGGCGAACAAGGTCCTTTGTTCGGCGCTGCTCATGGTGTTGAAATCCAGGTTATAGCAAGGGCGTCCGGTTGCCATGCCCAGCCACATGGGATCGATGTAATCCGGGCCTTTTTTAAATGCTTGAACTTTTAGCTTGCGATTGCTTAAGGCGCGACACAAACCGATACTAAGAGTGGTTTTGCCGGAAGATTTATGTGCTGCAGAGATGAGCAGATGATTCATGCGGCCAGGGTCTTCATGTGCTGAGGGCTTTTTACTCGCTAAAGACTCTAGAAATTGCGGCCGCCAAGCGACCGCAAACCGGCTTTAGGCTGCCGCTTCGGATTCAGGAGCGGGCTTATGGTGAGTGTCCACATCGGCGTCGGCCAGGCTCTGTGGTAAAAAGCCTAACGCCTTTACGGCAAATCCTACCATGGCCAGCGCCAGGGCCGCGCCTCCCACTCCCAGAGCAATTTCCGGCAGGCTGGGGCTGTATTGATTAACAACACCGTCATAAAAACTACTGGAAACGTCTTTGCCGGGAAATAATTGTAAGGGAAATGCCTGGCCACCAATGATGATTACATACATTTGGCTTAAGCCACCGGCAATCACCAGCACGGAGGCTGAGACCAAAGCGGTGAGGGAGCGGGCAAAACCCCTGGCATAACACAGGGCCAGTGGCAGCACAGTGCCCACCAGACCGTAACCCAGCCAGAACAGAGCCGTGTAAACATTGTCACCGTTCAATATGAATTTTTCAACGCTGTGGTGTTCGGTGGCGTATAAATTGGTTAAATGAAAAATGGCCACAAAAAACAGTACCGACAGCACGAATAATCCCAGTAGTTTACGCAGGCGCTCTATCAAGGTACCGCCTAAGGGACGTTGAGTGCCCGTATAGGCTGTGGCCAACACGATATTAAATATCGCCAGGCCGAAAGCGAAAGACATAAGAATAAACAGGGGGGCCATGATGGCAGCATCGTAAAACTGTCGAGATACCAGAAATCCAAAAATGGAGCCGGTACCGGTGGTGAGAATGAGACGCCAGACAAAGGCTACCACACCCACGGAGGAGCTGTATTTGTTGAAGCGTTTTTCCAACATCATCCACAAATACACGCCTACAATCAACAGAAAGCCGTTGTAGAGGAAAATGTTCCAGGCGAAGATGGACTTAAAGTTGTAGTAGGTCATGGCCACGATCAAGCGATCAGGGCGCCCTAAGTCCAGTACCAGAACAATCAATCCGCCAATGAGCAAGCTCATGGCTAACAGGCCGGACAAGGGCGCCAGCGGTTTGTAAAGGCTTTTGCCGAATACTGAAGCGATGGAGGCAACGTTCAAAGCACCGGATGCCGCTACGATCAGGAATACGGCAAACACATGAGGCATACCCCAGACAATTTGGTTAGTCATACCGGTGACATGATGACCTTGGTGTTCCATGTAATAGGCGGATCCCAGTCCCAGGGCGATGAGTGCGCCGAGCACGCCCATGAGTAAATAATAACCCGCACTGTTTCCGTCAATGGCCCGTAATGTTATTTTCTTCCCCATATTTGGTCTCGCTGTATCTTTGAGCTGTGCTCGCTGCTGAACGGTTTCTGAGTATCTGTTTATCCCCGGCAACAGCCGGGGTTCGTTCTATAAGCCCTGGTAACGCACACCCGGGTCCAAACCCAGATCGCCGCGTACTTGGGTGCTGGCTTCTTTGGCAACCCGCTGGGCGATTTCACTGTTCGGGTCATTGAGATTGCCGAACAAAATAGCGCCTTTTTCCTCACCGGTGCAGGCTTCGGCGCAGGCAGGTATATCTCCACGATCGACACGATGGACGCACAGGGTGCAACTTTCTACCGTGCCTTTGCCTCGCGGAACGCCCGGTACCTGATCGGTCAGGGTCTCGTGAACAAAAGACCGAGCCTTGTAGGGACAGGCCATCATACAATAACGGCAGCCGATGCATATGTGTTTGTCTACCAGACAAATTCCGTCTGCGCGCTGGAATGACGCACCCGTAGGACATACATCCACGCAGGGTGGATTGGCGCAGTGTTGGCACATCATGGGTAAATGGGTGGTGTGACCGGTGCTGCGGTCTTTAACGGTGACTTTACGAATCCACTGGGCATCGGTCTCCGGTCGGTTAAAACCGGTCAAGCCGTTTTCCTCACTGCAGGCCGTGACACAGGCGTTGCAATTGGCGGCGCATTTATTGGCGTCGATTAAAAAGCCCCAACGGACTTTGTTGTCTACAGCTTGGTCTTTGGGTTTGGCGTTGGCAATGTTGTGCAACAGCACGCCGGGTGCCAGGGTTATCGTACCCGCCAGGGCGGCGCCCTGACCCAGAAATTTTCGTCGATAGGTGTCTATTTTGTTGCGATCATCGTTCATAGACTGCCACCTGTTGCGCTGGTGTTATTGGATGTTTCATCAGATCTCGTCGGAGCTGCCGGCATGGCCGGTACGGACAAAGCGGCGGCTTGCGGTCGCGGCTTGGACGCATGGCATTCGAAACAATCAATTTTTACGGAGGCGTAATCATGGCACACCCGGCAAAAGTGTTTTGGGCTGGCGGCACTGACCGGTTTTTGGTCTTGTCCTACAACCACATGGCAGGAAATACACTGTTTCAAACTGAATTGTTCAGTGCGAATGCCCTGGTACATGGTACGGTCGCGTTTGTGCAACAACTTGTCCATATGGCTTTTGCGCATGACATCGGTGTCATCCATACATTTATCACCCTTGCCTTTGGGTATCTCAGGCATGGGGGTATCCGCCACGGCAGCGAGTGAAAACAGGGTAGCCAAAAACAAACAAACCACGGCCATGCGTTTGCCTGACCGTACCGTATTTGCTTGGTTGTCGTTTTCTTTTTTGTTGTGTCTTTTCATACTCACCACATGTGTTCCTGTAATGGTTTGTAACTTACTCACCCAGTCCCATTTTGATATAACCGGTAGGACATACATCAGCACAAATGTGGCAACCGATGCAACGGTCGTAATAGGTGTCTACATAGCGACCGGTGGTGGATTTGTCTTTCTTAACGCGGTATACCGCATCCTGCGGACAGAAAATGACACAGTTGTCACACTCGAAACACATGCCACAGCTCATGCAGCGTTTGGCTTCGGCTACCGTTTGTTCTTCAGAAAGACCGGCCACACGCTCTTCGAAATGGCCAAGAACTTCTTTAGCGTCGGGAACGGTTTCCACACGTCGGTTGCGCAGTTCTTTGTCGAAGTGTCCCAGGAACAGTTCCGTGGAAGGAATGATCTGGTGTTTGGAACGGTCTTCGAAGTTGTGAATCGCGTAGTCGTCGTCGCTGGTGCCGCGCAGGCCTCGGTCGATACCACGGATTTTGGCGTCGCCGGCCGCTTTATAGTCTACAGGTTGCAGGCCGGTTTCGCGCAGCTTGTCCAGTAGATTGAAATGGTGTACGTCAACCTTAGGACGGTTACCCAGTTCCTGGTTTTTGAAGTAATGATCAATAGTATCCGCCACAATGGCGCCTTGACCGATAACAGTGGTCAGCAAGTGGGGACGAATAATGTCACCGGCAGCAAAAAAACCGGGTTTGCTGGGGATTTGATAGTGTTTGTCCGCGTCAATAAGACCTCGGTCGTTGCCAAAGCCGTCCAGGCCGGTAAAGTCACCGGTTTGGCCGATGGCGGATACAACCAGGTTCGCTTCAATATCGTATTCGGAGCCGGGAACCACTTCCGCTTTACCATTTTCGTAAGTCAGTTTGGCAACGCGCAGGGCTTTGGCTCGGCCGTTTTCATCCAGAATAACTTCCACCGGGTTCAATGCACCGAAAATCTTCACCCCTTCGCGGGTGGCGTCGTCGATCTCATGCTGTGCCGCTGTCATATTGTCTATGGGTTGACGTGAGATCAAAGTAACGTCAGCGCCTTCTTTTGAGGCGATGTCCACAACGTCATGTGCCGTGTGGCCCAGGACGATGTTTTCCGGACGGTCTTTTTCGGCGATGTTGCTGATGTTGCCCAGACGGCGAGCGACGGAGACCACGTCGATGGAGGTATCACCACCCCCGATAACCACTACGTTGCCGCTCACAGCTTGCAGGCGACCTTGGTTGAACGCGGACAGGAACGCCACACCGGTAACGCAGTTGGGAGCATCGCCGCCGGGTACGGGCAGAGCACGGCCGGATTGTGCGCCAATGGCAAACAGTACGGCGTCATGTTTTTTCTCCAGTTCTTCCAGGCTGATATCGGTGCCTACACGGGTCTTCAATACCACTTCCACGCCCATGTCGGTAATGCGCTTGATTTCGCCACCCAACACATTTCGGGGAGTACGATAACCGGGAATGCCGTACATCATCATGCCGCCCAGTTCTTCGTGGTCGTCATAAACAGTACAGGCATGACCCATGCGGCGTAATTGGTACGCCGCCGCTAAACCGCAAGGACCGCCACCGATGATGCCTACGCTTTTTCCGGTTTCGGCACCGGCCTTAAATTCGAAGCCCTGTTCCAGAGCATGGTCACCAATGAACTGTTCTACGGCGTTGATACCCACATGGTCTTCCACTTCATTGCGGTTACAGCCGTCTTCACACGGAGCGGGGCACACTCGGCCCATGATGGCGGGAAACGGGTTGGCATGGGTGGAACGGCGAAATGCATATTCCTGCCAGCTCATATCACCGGAAGGTTTTTCCATGCCGCGAACCACGTTCAACCAGCCGCGAATGTCCTCACCGGCTGGACAGCTACCCTGACAGGGAGGTGTCTGGTGTACATACGTGGGGCATTTATAGCTGTGGTCGGCTTCAAAGATTTGCTCTTTAAAAGCTGCGGGTGACTCGTCGTGATCTTTAAAACGACGAAAGGTATGACCTTTTCTATCTACTTTATCTGCCGGGGTTGCCATGATTCACTCTCCTAAAATTCGCTACGCATCCCAAAATGTTTTAAAAAACCCAATTCTTGTTACCGGTCCACTCTTGTGAACTAAAACTGTATTACCTAGTTTGTATTTCGCTCAGTCGTTGCCACCCAAAACTCAATCGTTGCCACCCAAAACAATGGCATCACCCACCACATGGTGCAGGCTGGTGATCATATCCATTGGATGTTTGTAATAGGGCAGAACTTTGGCGAACTGCGTCTTACAAATAGCGCAGATGGCCACCAGCGTATTTACATCATGGTCTTGAACCACTTGGCTCAGAGCCTCCATACGGGGTAGGGCACCTTTAACTCGCAATTCCATTAAATCGTCAGTCAATAAACCACCACCGCCACCGCAACAGAAGGTGTTTTCGTGTATGGTTTCCGGTGCCATATCGAAAAAGTGATTGGCACTGGCTTTGAGCAGGGCGCGGGGAATAATAAACTGTCCGCCGGGCATATTGCCCATGCGGGAAGCTCGAGCGACGTTACAGGAATCATGAAAAGTGATTCTGCGATGGTCGTTAGCTTCCTTATCCAGTTTGAAAGCGCCTTTTTGCAGTAAATCGTAGGTAAACTCGCAGATGTGCTGCGGTACCGGGTAGCTACGGTCCAGAAAATCAAACGGACCGATCAGGGTATTCCAGAAACTGTAGGCAACACGCCAGGCATGGCCACATTCACCCACCACAATACGCTTGACGCCTAAATCCAGTGCGGCTTCACGTATACGCATGGCGACTTTTTTCAAATTGTCGCCGCTGCCGATAAACATGGAGAAGTTGGCAGCTTCCGAGGCATAGGAGCTTAAGGTCCAACTGATACCGGCCTGGTGAAAGACCTTGGCGTAGCCCATGAGTCCGTCAATATGCGGTTCGGCAAAGAAATCGGCTGAAGGAGTAATCAACAGTACATCGGCACCTTTTTGATCCACAGGCACGCGAATTTTATGTCCGGTATCGTCTTCCAGGTCTTCTTCCAAACCTTCCAGTGTATCCACCAGTGCGGGTTCGGGCAGTCCCAGGTTGTTCCCAATTTTGTGCAGTTTACCGATAATTTCGTTGCTGTATTTCTGGCCGACTCCAATGGCATCGAGGATTTCGCGGCCGGCCATGGAGATTTCCGCCGTGTCAATGCCGTAGGGGCAGAATACGGAGCAGCGACGGCATTGGGAACATTGATGGAAATAGCTGTACCAGAGGTCGCGGACTTCTTCGGTAAAATCCAGGGCACCCACTAGTTTGGGGAAATATTTGCCGGCAAAGGTGAAGTAACGTCGGTACACTTTGCGTAACAGATCCTGCCGTGCCACCGGCATATTGTTTGGATCCTGGCTGCCCAGGAAATAATGACATTTATCCGTACAGGCACCGCATTTCACGCAGGTGTCCAGAAAAACTTGCAGGGCACGGGAGTTTTGTACCAACTCACCCAGTTTATTGACGGCCACTTCCTGCCAGTTGTCTACCAGCTCACCGGGAAAGCCTACACTTGCCTGATGGTCGGGTTTGGCCACAAAAGGTTTGCTGTGCGCCATCGCGCCTTCAACGATGACCGGTATTACCGGGAATTCTCTCAGTTTTGGAACTTCGATGTCCGCCATAGCCTATGCCTTGATTCCTGTAAATGTTGTTTCTATTGTTCTGGTTTTACTAAGTGTTCTGAGCATTTTGTCTCTATTTACCCGCATCTACGTACCCTGAAATACCGGCCTTATTTGGCCGTCCAGCCCTGGGTATGTCTGTGTTCGCGTGGGTTATCCACCTGATTACGAGTGGGGGAGAAAAACAAGCCGGGCGCGTGCAACAATTTGCTGATTGGAAAAATCATCATTAATACGGCAACCAGCGCTAGATGCAGTAATAGTACACCGCTGTCCGGGATAGGTTGTAAATCAAAGTACATCAAGCCCAGCGCAAACGCTTTCAGGCTGACCACGTCCACACTGGACAAGAAGGTCATGAAGGCACCGCTGATACCAATGCACAACAACAGTAGCAGCATTAGATGATCTGACGGAGCTGAAATATATCGAATTCGGTCCACCAGGAAACGTCGCGCCCATAACCCGGCTAAACCGGCGATCATGGCGAATGCTGCGTATTTCCCAAAGGGTTGCAGCCAGTCCACCCAAAACCAGACGGGCTCAGTAAAGTAACGCAAGTGGCGCAGCAGGACCAGGAACAGGCCCATATGAAACATCCAGCCGAAAATCCAGATCCATTTATTGGCTTTGAACAGGCTTTGAAATACCGTGACTTCTTTGAATAAACGCCAAGCCACACCGCCTTTGGTCAACGGTGCCGGAGTCGTTGGGATTTTCAGCGGTGCCGGTGTTTTTGCATAAATAAAAATCTTGCGAATAACACCCGCTACCAGCAATGCTGTTGCTATATAAAAAAGTACAGCAAAAACCACGGTTAGAGTCATAGTTGCAGCCTTATATTTATTGTGCCGGGCAGGCCAGTGACCTGCCCGGTGATGTTGCTATGTTGTCACACGTAACGTGCTGTTACATTTAGTGCTATACAAAATGTTACATGCAACCGGTGTGGTTATACACAACCGGTTGGTTTGGGCAGGCCGGCAATTTTACAGGCTTGCTTGGCCGGACCGTAAGGGAACAATTCGTATAAATATTTGCTGTTACCTTTGTCTTTACCCAGCTTTTTACCGATCGCTTTGGTTAATACGCGAACAGCCGGTGCAATTTGGTACTCTTCGTAATACTCACGCAGGAAGTTTACCACTTCCCAGTGGTTTTCCGTCATGTCCAGACCTTCGCCCACGGCCAGAGCCTTGGCGACGTCATCTGTCCATTCGTCACGGTTAAGCAAGTAACCTTCTTCATCAGTTTCGATTGATTTACCACCAACATCTAGAGCCATGTCGTTTCTCCTGTATCTTAAGTATAAAGCTTATGTTTACAATCCGTGGACCGGCTCCATAGAGAAAGCGTTCTTGTTGCGCCAATATCTTATAGAAGCTCAGTTGTCCGGGTTCCGTTCTTGGATTACAGCCAGGACTGGGTGGTATCGTGTTCGGTAACCAAATCCACGAAACCAGCATAATCCACGACTTTTATGCCATCCAGCAGTTTGTCTTCTGCAACACCCCGGGCCCTGATATCCGGTCCCAGAACATAAAAAGACAAATTCTGCATGGCGTTGCTGACCATGTCAGCTTTAGAGCCTCCCTTAATAGCACCATACACGCCGTCTTCGATCAGCAATACACTGCTGCCGGCCTTAGCTAGACGGATGCACGATTCCAGGGAGTTTTTATCAGTGGGTGATTTATTCACCGTGTGTAACATTGCCATTGTGTCAGTTCCTCGTTTAGAAGCTTAAGACTACGTCTTGCTGGTCCATAATATCCACCAGTTCCTGTGCTGTTACGACTCGGATAGAGTCTTTTTCAGCCCAGTCGTCGTCTTCGTCTTCGTACTTCAGGGGCATTAAATCATCAATGGTTAAACCACGTGCTTCCAGGGATTCTTTTTCGACGTAAATTTTGTTGACGTCATAGTCACCCAGCGCTTTGTATGTGGGTGAAAAATTTTTCACGCCAATACCTGCAGTGTCCTGTCCTTTCATGAGCTGAAATACGCCGTCATCTACGAAAGCCAGAGCCACGTCCTGTTCAAAAGCGGCACCAATCAGTACTACTTCCAGAGATTCCAGGGCATACACGGTTCCGTAGGGTGCTTTGCGGTTTACATACAGAAATTTCTTTATATCTGACATTGTCGGCCTCCTCAATCCCCAAACACAACCAGGCGGTCGCTCTGGATGCCGGCTTCAATCAGCTGACCCAAACCGGAGATTCGAAAACCTTCGGCAATGTTGTCAGCATCCTTACCATTACGTTTTGCCTCATCGGCATCGGCAATACCACGGCGTTGAGCCGCGGCAACACAAACCACCAGATCCAGTTCGTGCGCTGCAGCCAGCTCGCTCCACAGTTTGACGATATTGCGATCGTCTTGAGGTGGAGTGGTGAGCCGGGTGCCGTTGTTGACGCCGTCGTGGTAAAAGAACACGCGAAAAATCTCGTGCCCTTTTTCCAACGCGGTTTTGGTGAACTGGTAAGCGGTGTCAGAGGCCTCATGTGTATACGGCCCTTCATTTACCATTACGCTTAATTTCACGATACTCTCCTTAAACCTTAACCCTTAGAAACGAATGTGAGTAGACGCGTTCAGAGAGTTACGCGCACCGCGCCAGTTATCAACGTGGAACTTGGTGAACGGCAGTTCAGTCAGTTCGAAGAAACGCGGCCAACCGATACGTTCGACCCAGTCACCCACACGTTCCCAATCCTTGGCGTCTTCTTTGTAAACGCGCAGGATGGTTTTAACGATTTCAGCCGCTTCGGGCCAGCGCGGTGGATTGTTGGGGATGCCGGCGGCAACCAATTTGTGGAACATAGGTTTGGAACGGGCATTGGAGTGCTTGCCGCCAACCCAGATGGCCAATTTGGTGTGGTCCGGATCGTTGATCTGCATGGGTGGGCAGGGAGGAAAACAAGCGCCGCAACAGATACATTTTTTCTCATCCACTTCCAGGCTGGGTTTGCCGTTAACCATGGCGGGGCGAATAGCCGCGACCGGGCAACGGGCCACAACGGAGGGACGTTCACACACGTTAGCCACCAGGTCATGATTGATTTTCGGTGGTTTGGTGTGTTGTACATTGATGGCGATATCACCTTGACCACCGCAGTTGATTTGGCAGCAGGAAGTGGTGATGTGGACGCGATTGGGCATGCGCTCATTAACGAATTCGTCGTACAGTTCATCCATCAAAGATTTCACCACGCCGGAAGCATCGGTACCCGGAATATCGCAGTGTAACCAGCCTTGAGTGTGGGAGATCATAGTCACTGAGTTTCCGGTGCCCCCAATGGGATAGCCGGCATCGGTCAGGGCTTGGATCAAAGGCTCCACTTTGGCTTCTTCAGTAACCATGATTTCCATGTTACTGCGAATGGTGAAGCGAACATAACCATCGGCGTATTGATCAATAATGTCACACAGCAGATTGATTTCGTAGGGGCCTAATTGTCGTTGTGTACCCACACGAATGGACCATACTTGGTCGCCGCTTTTCGCCACGTGGCGCAGTACGCCGGGACGGGGGCGGTCATGGTAGGCCCAATTGCCGTAGTTCTTGATAAAAATGGGATGCATGTATTGGAACGCATCTGGAACCCCGCTTTCAATGGGGTGACGTGGTTGCGCCTTTTCGCTCATTGTATTTAAACCTCCAAGGTTAAATGTCTTATTTGTTTGTCCCCGCCCGGAAGGGCGGGGCGCAGCGTGTTATCTCGTTTGAGGTTTTAACCGGCTGCTTTACGTTCTTTCCATTTCTCGGCTTCTTCGTCCCACTTGTCCATACGCACATAGTTACTGATGCGTGGGTTGTTGATCATGTTGGGATCGATATCCAGATCCAGACCTTCGAGGAAGTTCACCAGGCCGATACGGTCGATGGTTTCACCTACTCGCTCGTGTTCCAGTGCATTTTCCGCCCAAAAATCGATCATTTCTTCAGCCAACTCAACCAGGCCTTCGTAATCCTCTTCGGTTTCCAATTTCATGAAAGGAATCACCACGGTGCCCATGGTGTCACCGATTTTCAGAGTACGTTTACCGCCCACCAGAATGGTGACGCCTTTGTCATTACCTGGAGACAGAGCTTTGTTCATAACGTTGAGGCAGTGCATACAACGTACGCAGTTGCGGTTGTCCACATCCAGAGTGTCATCATCGTTGAGAGACAGCGCATTGGTGGGGCAGTTGTTAATCACACTGTCGATTACATATTTGCGGCCTTTTTCAGCAACAAATTTTTTCACTTCAGCTTGATCCACTTGCATGTCATCGCGCCAGGTTCCGATCACGGAAAAGTCAGAGCGTTGGATGGAGTTCATGCAGTCATTGGGACAACCGGAAACTTTGAATTTGAATTTGTAAGGTAATGCGGGGCGGTGCATATCGTCGAGGAAGTTATTGACCAACAGACGATGGATCTTTTGCTCATTGGCGCAAGACTGTTCGCAACGAGCGGCACCAATACAAGACATACCGGTACGAACACAAGGACCGGCACCGCCTAAGTCCCAGCCGTAGTCATTGATTTCATCAAAGAAGTGCTGGGTGTTGGCAGTGGTGGTTCCAATGAACATAATGTTGCCGGTTTGGCCATGGAAGGCGATCAGACCGGAACCGTATTTGTTCCAGGATTCAGACAGCTGACGCAGCATGCCGGTAGAGTAATGGTTACCTGCGGGAGGTTGAATACGCAGGGTATGGAATTCTTTGGATTCGGGGAACATGGCTTTGCCATCGTCGCCCATCAGTTCGGTGAAGCGGGGGATGATGCCACCACCGTAACCGAACACACTCACCGTGCCACCTTTCCAGTAACCCAGTCGGGTCTTGTAGGAGTGTTCCAGCTGACCCAGCAGGTCAATCATCATGTTGTTGTCATTGGCGATACGCTTGAGGCCGGTAACAAAACTTGGCCATGGGCCTGATTCCAGCTCATCCAGCATGGGGGTGTTATGAAACGGTTTACTGGAAGTTTTTTCCTTGGGTAAGTAAGTGTGATGTTTTTCCGGGTTCTTCGGTGTTTGTGCCATTGCCCATTTCTCCTCGTTATGAATTCAGATTCATTTCAAGTGGTACGTCGGTTACGTACCGGTAATCGTATTCCGGCATGCTGCGCCGGATCCAAAAATGTCTGTTGTCGGTCGCTTACAGTCGAGCCGCAAATTCTCTTGATTTTAAGAGAGACACCTCGATGTGCAAAGAGACCATAAGGGTTAGAAGGTCTCGCACCGTTCTATCTCTAAAGTGATATTAAGGATTAAAAGCTCGCTTTTTGCGCAATATCACTTCATGTTTAACAAGCTGTTTACAAACCGCTTGTGTAATTGTGTTGTTCATTAATTAACCTTAATTCCAGGCTCTTCTATTAGCGTCTAAAAGGGGTGGTCTATCCCTTATGCGATGTTGTGAGTCATCGGATTTGTCGCCATAGTACCACCTGTACTAAATGCGTGGTTATTAATAGCAGTTTTGCAATTACATTACAACATATTAATATGGTAATTTGCTAAACTCAAAAGGACCATCCGATGCTGTATCGGATGGAACGTAGAACTTTAAAGACCGAGAATGTGATTTTTTCTATAAAATAGCCTGTTTAAGTTTATGAAAGCCTTGCAAAAAAAGTCTTACGGTTGCCATCGCAGTCCGTTCCACCCTGATCATCAGGCCTTGTACCGGCAATGGCGTGAGGAGAAGCTGCAGGCCTATCCCCGCAACGTTGCTGAGCTCATTGTGCCTTTGAAGGACTTTATAAGTCCCAAATCCTTGGAAAAACAAGCCTTGTTGGAGCTTTGTCGAAAAACCAATATGGCTGTATATAGTTGCGAAAAACAACAGGATATCAACAAGGACTCGGTGCGGCATTTCTGCGCCCGCTTTGGTTTACAACGCCTGGACCATAATTTATGTTCCGATAATGATGGTATCTCCGCGCTACAGGTAATGCCCGGAGGTACTCATGCTGAATATATTCCGTACAGTAATCACGCCATCAACTGGCATACTGACGGTTACTATAATGCGCCGCAGCAGTGGATCCGGGGTATGGTGTTGCATTGTGTTCAACCGGCTCAGGAAGGTGGGATCAATGAGTTAATGGACCCGGAGATGGCCTACTTACTGTTACGTGATATGAATCCCGATTATATTGTGGCATTAATGCAGGAGGATGCCATGAGTATCCCGGCTAATGTGCAAAATGGTGTGGAAATCCGGCCACGACAGACCGGGCCGGTTTTTTCCATTAGCGAATCCGGCGATCTGCACATGCGTTACACGGCGCGCACACGCTCTATCGAATGGAAAGAGGATGAAGCCACCCGCCAGGCAGTCCGTGCCCTTGAGCAAATACTGCGGGAGGACTCACCGTTTAAGTTTCAGGTGCGACTGCAGGCCGGGCAGGGTTTGTTGTCAAACAACATTTTGCACACACGAAGTTGTTTTACTGATGACCCGGATAATAAACGCTTGATGTTCAGGGCCAGGTTTTACGATCGAATCCAAGGAAGCGGTATTGATTCTTTGTGTTTCAGCCCAAATATGACATAGGTATTGATCAGGAACAAACGCAAGGTCTTAGGAGACCGATATGTTATATCTCAGTGAAGTTTTGATTCAGAATCCGGATTTGGAATCCTTCGAACAATTGTTAGAAATCGTGCAACAAAGAGCACAGGGCGAAGTCCACTTGAAAATTGATATCAAGCCCAATTATCCGGATACCCCCGCCAACTGGGAGGACCGAATTGAAGGTGCATTTTCCGGTGTATATTCCATGTTTGATCCGAAGAAGATCAAAACGGAAGATGATTTTTAGGTATCGAGCGTTCGCCATAAAGTTATTTTAAGAAGTTTACGATAAAGGGTCACTATGAAGTTTTTGGATTCCAATGACGGTTTGATTGATGCTGACAGTGCTGATGATGCGGCAGTGTCCCTGGAAAAACTCAAGGCGCGCCTGGCGGATTTGCTCCAGCAGGTAAAAAATCTGCCGCAGAGTGAAAGTCAGGAAAACCAGTTGCAACGGGCACAATTACAGCTACAGTGCGGCGGCATTCTGGTAGACCTGGAAAGAGGCGAGGAAGCTTTTGAGATTGCGCGAGAGGCTTTTGATACCTATGCTGCTTTGGCTGAGTGGGACGGTGCGGTACAGTGTTGTGATGTGATGTTCCAAGCGGATCAGCCCGATTCGCTGGCTGCATTGGGGCAGGGGGTATGGTTGGCGGTAACCTTTCCCATTAACCCGGATATTACGGTGAATATGTTAAATCATATCGTAGATGAAACGCCCGCGGACTCCGACGGTGCTGCCGTAGCTGCTGCTGTGGCCAAATACGTGGTGGATGTGCGTGCCAAGGGTAAATCTCATGAGAACCTGTCCTTTTTTACCAATAATATGCTGGGTGGTGTGGCGCGACGCCATAGCGATGTGAATACCCAGGAACAGTTTGATTACTGGATTGAAAAGTTGGAATTGAATGACCCGGCAAAATTCCTTCCCCGCTTGCGTAACGTCGTGGATGTGATGGTGCAAGAGGATTGGTGGGTAGATCGAGAAGCCATTTGGGCTTCTCTACCGGATCAGTGAAGTGAAAGCAGCTGAATAGGAATAATTCGAATGTTTTGGGAAGAGGAAAAACCTGAAGTCGAAGTGAGTGTGCCGGACGATGTGGTGGATTTGGTTTTTTCCATCGCCTGCCGCAGTCTGCCGGTTGATCATGCCTATGAGCTGTCCCAAGCTATCCAGCAGTACTTGCCCTGGTTTAAAGAAGAAGCGCAGGCAGCGCTGCACACTATTCACGTAGCTGCCAGCAGCAACGGTTGGATACGCCCGGAAAATCCCGATGACGTACTTTACCCTTCACGACGCACCAAGATGATTGTGCGCATACCCAAACATCGAATAGAAGCGACCAAAGCATTGTGTGGCAAAACACTTGATATCGCCCACAACTCCTTGCAAGTCAAATCGGCCAGTTTGAAACCGCTTAGCGATCTCACCACTTTGTTTTCCCGCTATATCGTTTGTGACGCTCAAGACAGTGAAATGGACTTTTTAATGCGGGTTAAAACGCAGCTAAATGAGATGAACATCAAGCCAAAGAAAATGCTGTGTGGTACGCAGAATTCTTTGCGCACACCCGGTGCGCTTCTAAATGCCCGCAGTCTGATGTTGGCAGAACTGGAGCTCAAAGAGTCCATCATACTGCAGCAAAACGGCCTCGGGCCGTATTTGGCCATGGGGTGCGGTATATTTATACCCCATAAAGATATTCGTAATTTGGGAGACGACGATTGAGTGTCTCCATAACCCTTTGGGTAAAAGCAAAGGATCTGTCCTTAAGACAGTTCCGATAATCTTTAAGTTAAATTGAAGGAGGTAAATATGTCACTGGAGTTCAATGGTAAAACCATCGCCACCAATGCCGGGGGATATCTGGAGGAAGCGGAAGATTGGTCCGAAGATCTGGCCACGTTTATGGCAGAGCAGGAAGGTCTGGAACTGACGCAAAAACATTGGGATCTCATCAATTATTTGCGCGATGAGTTTTTCAGCAACAATGGAAACCAGCCCAATACTCGAAACATTGTTAAAGCCATGTCTGCCAAGTGGGACGAAAAAATCGCCCAGAAAGACGTGTATGATCTGTTCCCTAAGGATCCCAGCAAGCAGGGTGGACGCATTGCCGGTCTGCCGGAATCTCGTCGCAAAGGCGGTTATTGAGTTCTTCCGGCTGCCGGGCTCCTGCTCTAACCGCAAAGCCCGGTTGCCGGTTCTGACTATCTAAGCCTAAGTATCTAAGCCTAAGCGGCGTTGCTATCGCCCAAATCCAGCGGAATCTTTGCCGCTGTCGAGATTTTTCTTAGAATCTCTACTGCCTTTTCGGTATTAAACAGGCTGATTTGATCGGATAATTGTCTGAGGAGTACTTGCTGCTCGGTTAGGGAGTTGCATAAGCTCAATACCGATTGCGGATCTATATAGTCTCCGTTTTGTAGGTCTGCGAGTAACTGTTGCAAGTGTCGAGTCAGCGATGGGGTATCCATGGCCGGTTGTTTCTCGGTTGGCTCCGCTGTGATTTGAGATTGTTGCCATTGCTGTAAACAGTCCAATAAATTTTGCGCCTCCGCCTCAAATTGAGGCCATAAATGTTTCATTTCCTCAAGGTCTTTGTGTTTGGCAGCTGCGTCCATATGGGTGGCAACCCAGTGAAGTTTTTGTCCACCAATCGTACCGCTGGAACCTTTTATCGTATGGACTATTGCGCCGGCCTCTTGCAATTGTTCTGTGCGTATGGTTTGTCCCAACAACTCGAATTGCATCGGCGCATCCTGTAAAAAAACTTTAACCAATAGACCCAGGCTGGCTTCTTTACCACCCATGCGATTTAGGATTTCCTTTCGGTTCCAAACCTCTCGTTTGTTGGAGCTTTGGTCGGAGGCAAGGGTTCCTGGTTCGATTGCGTTCGGTGCGGTGGTTGTCGTTGTAGTGTGAGCGGAGCTGGTTTCGAACGATGGTTGCCACTTGTCCAACATGAGCGCCAATTGCTGTATTTCCACGGGTTTGCTCAAATAATCATTCATCCCGGCGGCGATACATTTTTCTTTGTCGCCTTTCATGGCATTGGCTGTCATGGCAATAATCGGAATCTGCTCATAGCGTTTACCTGCTTTTGACAGACGGATTCGACGGGTGGTTTCATAACCGTCCATTTCAGGCATCTGGCAGTCCATGAAAATCAGAGTATAGGGCGTGTACTCCGGAGAATTTTCCAATGTGGTCAGTGCTTCCAGGCCATTGGCAGCAATATCGCAATCCAGTCCAAGCTCATGCAACATGCCTTGGGCGACCAATTGATTGACCTGGTTATCTTCAACCAGGAGAATGCGAATATCTTTCCAGCGTGAATTGTTCATTTGATGTTGGTTCAACTGACGGGTATCCTCCCTGTCATTAAAGAACCATTCCTCACTTGGTTGTTTCTCTTGATTGAGAAATATAAATAGGTTTTCCAACTCGTCTGCACCCACAGGTTTTTTGATGCACCCATTGAATCCCAGAGATTTTAAGTAGCCCAGCTCCGGTGCTACAAAAGGAGTCAAAAGTACCAGTTTGCTGAGGATCTGCGGGTCGTGTTTGTGGATTGCTTTTGCGAGTTTAAACGCCCCGGTATTAGTCAACGCTGAGTCAATCAGGATCAGATCAAAACGGTTACTGTGTAACTGTTGCAGCGCGTTTTCAGGGTTGTCACTGCTGCTGACTCTCGCTTTCCACAGGCCTATTTGTTTTTGCAGTAATGTGAGTAGACTGGTGGTGGGTGATACCAGTAACACGGATGTGGTAGGGAAATCAGGTATGGCGGCCACGCTCCGGGCATTGCGCAGGCGGACGAAAAACTCAAAACAACTACCGCTACCCAATTCGCTGGTTACGCTCACATCTCCGCCCATTAATTGACACAGCTGTTTGACGATGGCCAGCCCCAGACCGGTGCCGCCGAAAGTTCTTGTGGTGGATGCATCAACCTGAGTGAAAGAGTCAAACAGCAGCGATACTTTTTCCTTGGGGATACCTATTCCGGTGTCGCGTATTTGGCAGTGTAGACTACACTCGTTGTTTTCATCTACATAGGTTGAGGCGCAGATCACAATTTCGCCGCGGTGGGTGAATTTGATTGCGTTACTGACCAGGTTATTCAGAACTTGGCGGATTCGGCTGGGATCTCCTGTTGCTTTTCGGTGCTGGACATCGGTGACATCCAACATGATTTCCAGCTTTTTGTCTTGAGCTTGTTGTGCCAAGGCTTTTACGGTGTCGTTAACCATGTCAATTAAGTCAAATTCCAGCAATTCTAGATCCAGCTTACCCGCTTCCACTTTGGAAAAATCCAATATGTCATTTATCAGGGTTAACAATGAATTGGCACTGGAGCCGGCCAAGGCGGCTTGTTGGCGTTGTTCTTTATTCAGCTCACTATTGAGCAACAAACTCAGCATCCCCAAAATCCCATTCATGGGAGTGCGAATTTCATGGCTCATGCTGGCCAGAAATTCAGATTTCAGTTTTGTGGCGTCCTGAGCGGCATCGCGGGCATCGGTTAGTTCCTGTTCTGTGCGTACTCTGTCGGTTATGTCGGTTCGTATCGCAATATAACTGCGAGGTTTTCCGTCCCCTTTGAGGAACGGAACGATCGTTGTATCCACCCAGTACAAAGCGCCGTTCTTATTCCGGTTACAAATTTCTCCGTGCCAAACGTTACCTTTAGCTATGGTGCGGTACATATCACGGAAAAATTCCGTAGAATGGTGGCCGGAGTTAAGTATGCGGTGATTTTTTCCGATCAACTCATCGCGTGAATAGCCGCTAATGGCCGTAAATTTATCGTTAACAAAGCTGATAATCCCTTTCACATCGGTGACGGCAACAATGGCATGTTGGTCAATGGCAAAGCGTTGTTCCGCCAGGTCGTGCAGCATCTGTTCTATAGTATTTACGTTGTCTTCCAGCATGGCTTCATGCCGTTGTCTGGCATCCAACAGTTCGTTGAATCCCTGTGCCAGCAGGCCGATTTCGTCCTTACGCTTTACACTAATAGAATGGTTAAAGTTTCCTTCGGCAGCTGCTGCAGTGGCCTTAATTACATCCAGTAGCGGTCGGGTTTTGCGGCCGGCAATATATACGGCTAGCGGAATGACCGATGCAATTAAAAGCAAAAACATGGACATGATGAACTGAATGGACTGGTGGGCCGGTTTCAGGACATGTTCCTGGCTTTCCTCTACAATAAGAAACCATCTGATGTTTCCCAAATGAATAGCTCGGTGTACGCCAATTACCAATTGACCGAAGGGATCAATGTAACTTAGGGCACCTTCAATGGCGCTTAGATCCTGGTCCATTTTAGCCGCAGGGCTTTCGTCCCAATATATGGTTTTACGAGTGTTGATGATTGTTTCCAACGCCTGGTTGTTTGCTTGGTTGTCTATGGTGCTGCGCAACAGTAAATCGCTACCAACGAGGTAGTTTCGGATTCCGGAATTGACATTGAGGATATCGTGTATGTCGGTAATAGTTATTTCCACTGACAAAATACCTATGAGATAGCCTTTGGAATTAAAAACCGGACTGCTTATATAACTGGTAATGTGGTTGTTATGGGTTTTGATTAAATCCGAGTAAGCTGTTTTCTTTGTGTTGAGTACAGATTTATAGTGCTTTATCAATTTTGCATCAAATTGATTGTCGGCAAATACATTGATTCCTGCGTCGATGTGCTGTCCGGTTTCGGCGCTGTACACAACATTACCGTCTAAGTCCAGGATAAGGCCGTTGGAATAGTAGTTGTAGGCTTTGATAAAGCTGTTTAAGTCGGATTGGTGTTGCCGGATTGTATGTTTCCAGTTTGGAGTGTTCACATAAGATGAGATTTCCTTATTGCGTGACCCACGGTTTAACTGCTCTACAAACTTGACGTTGTGAGTATTCGTCGCTTGAAATTCCACATCGTGGAATCGTTGTTCAAACCAATTGCTGATGTGCCGAGACAGGTCTTCAGCACGCAGGGTCATCGATCGGGAGGCGTCAAGAAATAAGATTTTTTTAGTCTGCTCCAGGCCAATCCAACTGGCTAACAGTACCGGAGTCAGTGCCAGAAACAAAAACCAAAGAGTAAGGTCTCGCGTCAGCCCCGGTCTAAACAGGGCTTGTACAAAGCTGCCGGGAGTTCTGTTTTTGAGTGTATCAGCGTTTTTTTCAAGTGTATCCATGCGGTTTTGTCGTCACTGTCATCTTCTGAATAACGCTGTGGTTATGTTAGGCAGCAATCTTGATGTTATTGCGGCCGCAGTTCTTCGCTTGATACAGGGCTTGGTCTGCGCGGTCTAGCAGTTGTTCCAACTCACTGTCATCGGCGTGTAGTTCCGTTACACCAAAGCTGGCAGTGATTTTTATATTGCGAGGTTGAAGTTGTTCGATTTGAAATCGGATTCGTTCCAATAACGACTCTGCCTCCGTGATATTGCAATGGTCCAATAGCAAAACGAATTCTTCACCACCCACTCTTGCTGCGATATCTTCCGTGCGGCAGGATCTTAATAACACCTGCGCGGTTGCGTGCAGCACTTCGTCGCCAACATTGTGTCCGTAGCTGTCATTAAGGTTTTTAAAATGGTCAATATCAATCATTGCAACGCTCATGGGGAGTGAATGCCGTTTGGCATTGGCGATTTTTTTGACGGCATAGTCCAGGAGATAATGGCGGTTGTAGAGACCGGTTAACTGGTCATGCATTGCCAGGAATTGCAGTTGACTGTATTGTTTTTGCAAGGTGATGTGGGTTTTGACCCGAGCGCGAACTATGGCGGAGTTGATAGGCTTGGCAATATAGTCCACAGCGCCCAGAGCCAATCCTCTTTCTTCATCCTCCGCGTCACTGCGCGCGGTAATGAAAATAATGGGGATATGTCGTGTTTCCTCGTTTGCCTTCAAGCGCTCACAGACTTCATAGCCATCCATATCCGGCATGATAATGTCCAGCAGTATTAAGTCCGGTAAATTTTTTGCCAGATCCAGCGCCCGAGCACCGGAATTGGCGACCTTTACTCGATAGTCTTCTTTGAGAATCTGAGCAAGGACTTGGACATTGCTTGCAGCATCATCTACCACAAGAACGGTAGGTTTGGAATCCATAATATAACCTTTATAAATTTTGAATATTCGCAGCACTTGTGGCTTGAGATACTTTAGTCGCCAATCGTAAATATTTGTAACATTGGGGACGGAAAAACAATAACCACGATTTCAAGTTATATCGGTTGGGAAGAGAATGGTATTTACGTTGAAAAGGGTGGGTTTTAACGTTTTTACAGATTAGTAATACTTATCATGTATTATTTTCAGTAGATATACGTAGAATTACTGCAAAGACCTTAATGATAGTGATAGTTAGTGTTTGTTCCTGGCGTGATCAATGATGGAGCGAAAATAGCAAAACCAAAACCAGAGCAGTCCTGCGGCAAACAGACTGTACAAGCTGACAGTGATCCAAAACAGGAACGGTGTTTCGCCTGCAAGGATGCTTTTTGTTGGGGTGTCAAAATCGAGCATGGACACTCGCCCATGCCAAAATGCTGTGACTACATTGTTTGCGGTGACCCAAGAGCCTGGAAGCAGTATGCAGAGGCCGAGGAGATAAAGCAGGCTGATTCTAAATTTCTTCACAAGTAATCCGGTGTCTCCTTACATTTGCACAGGTGCATAGAAAAAATGTCCATAGTGATGCACTGAGTTTGGTCTATATTTTTTTTAAATGTCCGGTCGGTACTCAGAGGTGCGTATGATTTTGGATTTTTTGATCTTGCTTACCATTTTTTCCAAGTCTTTATTCTCGTACGCCTTGAATGTAATATATTTTCCAATTTCGCCTCTCACCATCTCTATGGGATAGTTATTTTTACTGACGTTTTCTTTGAAACTTTTTACAACCTCTTCATTAAAGCTCAGTTCATACACCATCCCTTCCTGGAGTTGTACGGAATGTTCAAATTTCAAACGACTGATGCGGTTATGCAGGCTGTTTCTATTGGGGCTGCGGCCGCGGTCTCTGGCATACTCTGTGGTATACACATTGTATTGTAGTTTGTGTTCTCCAGGTAACACCTGTACTCCACATAGACCTTCATCAAAGGTACACAAATCGAATATGCGATTGTCCACATAGCGCAGTGCAACCTTAGAAACCACTATGGTCGCTACTTTTTCCATGGGAGCGGCGGCGGCTTTTTCCAATCGGAATATGGTTGTGCTGCAGGCACTCAGAATAAACGTACACAGAACGGCGGCAGCCAGCCGCAGTGGGAATGTGCTCATCAATGTTTTTCCTCTTAAAATGCAAAAAGAAAAATCACTTACTTAGCTGTTGTTTCTTCCCTTTTGTTACGTTCCCTGTATTTAACCTGCAATCCTTTGTTATCTTCCTTGCCCCCAAGATAAGTGCTAAAAACCTACCCGCTTCATTCGTTGTCGACTTTCTCGGCCTGGTAACAGACTTGTCTCTATGGAAAATCTTAACTTTAGGATAAGTTCTACTTTTTCTATTATAGATACTGTCTAAACTTTACTATTTCACGCGGGTGGGATTCAAGTATTTGAGCGGCGGGAAGAAAAATATATTTTTGGATAGCAATGGTGGTTATTAGGAAGTGGTTTGTATATAAATATTTAGTATATAACTGCTCAAACTTCCGCCCACATGCGTAACAAATTAACATAGGAGCGATCCACTTGCTCGGTTTCAGGGGTCTGAGGGTGCTCGGCCAGCAACACATTACGCGCCTGATCCAACTCGAACAGCAGTTCTCGCCGAGCTGGGTCGCGCACCATGCTTTGCAGCCAGACAACCGCAACCAGACGTTGGCCTTTGGTTACTTCTGCAACCCGATGGAGGCTGGTAGAAGGATACAAAACTGCGTGACCTGCCGGGCATTTGATTTTCTGTTCGCCAAAGGTGCTGTTGATGACAAGCTCACCACCTTCGTATTCATTCGGATCATTGAGGAAAACAGTAATGGATACGTCGGTACGAAACTTCACTGCACCACTGCCCATAATAGGGTCATCCACATGATTACCGTATTGCATACCCGGTCCATATTGAGCAAAAACCGGCTGGGCGACTCGAAACGGCAAGGCCGCACTACGGAACAAGGCATTTTCTGCCAAACTTCCCATCAGCAAGTGGTCCAGGTAGTCGGCTTGTTTAGTGCCCTGGACCATTTCTTCGTTGTTTTTTACTTTCTCCGCTGCAGAACCGGCGCTAATTTTTCCGTCTACAAAACGGCAATTCAACAAAGTCGCGCGAATATTTTCCAGCTTGGCCGGGTCCAATACATCGGCTATGGTCAACAACATAGATTTAGCTCCATCGAAGGGTTTTAATATAAGGCAATATTAACAATGAGTTAGGCGAAGTTTACCCAGGTGGTGGCAATGTACTTGACCCCTTTGTTCACAGTGCAGGCGCGGTGTTCATGTGTCCAAAAGGGCGGGAATAAAACCAGTTTACCCTGTTCCGGAGAAACTTTTATATTTTGGCTAAGAAACTCCGTTTCTCCTCCGGGTCCCGGCACATCATTAAGGTACCAGATCGCCACCAGTTGGCGTTGGGCAAATTCATGGCTGCCACTATCGATGTGCCAGTGGTAGTACTGTCCTGCCTGGTAACGCTGAATATTGTAGCCAATGTCCTTAAACGGCCCGTTGAAGAAGGGGAACTGCTCCTTGAATAAGGACATGGCCAAGGCTAAGGAGCGAAACAAAATGGTGTCCACGTCCTTCCAGTTTTCGTGACCGCTGCAAGCCAGGTCAGTAGTGCTTTTAACTGATTGATCTTGTTCAGCTTGTTGACCAATACGTCCTTGATATTGCTGTTCCGTATTGGCTTCAAAACGACGGATGATTTCCTCGCAAATCTCCGGCGTCAGTGCGTTTTTAATCTCAAATATAAAACTGGAGGGTTTGATTTCTTGAAGTTGGTAGGGGGCGACCTGGGTTTTCATAGTCTTAACTCGTTGTTTTGAAAATAAATTGTCTGTTTTTTAATCGCGTACATTGAAAAATTTTTGTAATTAAGCTTCTGTTCCGAAAGAAAAAATTAATTTATTTGCAATAATAGCGATTAAGCATTGAAATATAAGTCCGATACGGTACTATAAGCATTGTCTAATTTTCTGATATTTGAGCCATAAAAACAAAGCTTATAGCAGGCGGCGAAAAGCGAATACGAACTTTGAATTGTAAGTGCTTGGTTAGTTATTAAACCTATGGGAGTTTATCGGTTATGAATGAAGTTTACTACGAAACTATAGATAAAATGGAAAAAGCTAACGTTTCGCGTGAATATGTTGTTGGTTGGGCTAGTGGTTTTTTAAAAAACCCCAAACGGGAAGAGCAACGTTTGAACGACGCCTACGAAGCAGGATACGCGGATGGCGAAGAGCAAAATACCAGTAACTTTTCTGAGTGGGCAAATAAATAAGCTCTCTCAAACACTTTATTCAAAAACAGGCGGTTTTTACCGCCTGTTTTTTTATGTATACCGGGATCCGTTCCAGCGAGCCCTCTAAAGAACACCCCGGTTTCTACCGTTAATGAGTCAAACCACTTTCGGTTACGCTGAAATGCTCAACAGTTTTTATAGACATTTTCACCTCCGGGCCGTGTTCAACCTAGGCGTTGCAGTTACCCTGCGTGGGTTATTATTGATTGTGATCCTCATGGTAAGTGTGCATCCTGTTTTAGCTTACGAGTCCGGTGAATCCGTATCGACACTGCTCAATATCAACACTCCACCGACTATCATCGGTCTCGATGGGGTTCAGATGCTACAGCAGCGCTATCCGGGAGCGCGATTTCAAGTGGTCACCCGCGCGCAATACGAAGAGCTGAAACAGCGTCACAGTTTTCCCGAATATGTTGTTTCTCAGCCATTACAAGTGGCGGTCAATGATCGCGACTATGGAGAGACGGAACCCCGGCTGTCACGAGGCAGTTCGAATTGCTATGAGCCTCGACCGTCCAATGTCCATGTTGGCGGCGGCGCTGATATCCACTTTGGACATATCAACGGCGGCAGGGGAGATGGGGCGCTGATCGTCATTGCCATCGTTGGTATTATTTTGGTGGCTGCATTGGTGGTGTATACCGTTAAATTCCTGGTCCAAGCTATTTCCGGTAGTTTTGATTGCGGTTTGTGGCTGGGTAGTGGTGCCATAGGTGCTTCGGTATCGGGAGATGGTTTTTATGGCGGTATGGGTGGTGTTCATTTTAATACAGGTACCTTCAACGAAAAAACCCATCTAGGTTTGAGCGCGGAGTTAGGTGGGTATGCCTTTACCAAAGAAACACCAAATACGGATTTACATTTTGGAGGGGCTTACTGGTTGGTAGGGCCGGTCATCCATTTTGGCAGTATTCGTTCCGGTTACGGTACGGCATTTTCACTGGAGTTTTTGGGCGGCCATTCCTTTACGGTGGACTTAGGCGCTATGAGCCTACTGCGCTTTAATGTCACCACTTCCCTTGGAGATGCGCACCTGGGTTTCAGTGGGGGTTTGCTGTATGTGGATATTGCGGATGACAGCGGCGTTTTAGAGAATACCAATGAATACAACAGCTATTTCGGCGTAGAATTCGGTACCACTTTTTAGAGGGGCTATGCCTGATTCTCCTGCGCCAGTTGGTACCAGCGTTGCGCTTCTTCCGGATCTTTTTCCACGCCTTTGCCTTCTTCGTACATCATGCCTAAAGTCATTTGCGATCCGGGCAAACCCTGTTCTGCCGCTTTACGGAACCATTCTACGGCTGTGGATTCGTTTTTTTCCACGCATTCGCCGAACATATACATGATCCCCATACCGTGTTGGGCAAACAGGTGGCCTTGGTCCGCTGCGGCCTGCATCCACTTTATGGCATATTCGGGGTTTTTTACCCGACCCAGACCGTTTTGAAACATCATGCCCAAACGATACTGGGCTTCGGCATTGCCTTGTTCCGCCAGCGGTGAGAGTAGACGCAGTGCTTTGGTAAAGTCCTGATCTTCAAATGCGGCGATGCCACTGGCTAATTCCAATTCTTCACTCATAAAAACTTTACCTATATCGCTTGAATTAATTCATCGGTTCGCTGAGTTATGTTGCTACCATGGGTTTTAAAAGCAGCCAGTAAGCCGTGAACAGTTTGTTCCCAGTGCCGGCGGCCTTGTTGTACGCATCTGTCCAATGCTTGTGTATCACCCGATTGCAGCCAACTGCGGTAGGCTTGCAGGGCGCCGGGAAAAAGTTGCTTACGCATGCCGGTGAAATTGGCAAAATAAAAATGTAATGACAATTCGTTGCCGGAGTTTACCAGAGAGGGCAGGGTACTGATACAGTCCGCCAGGTGATCCCTGACCGCACGAATCTGCAACTCCGCCCCGGAATGGGGGATCTGCTGCAGCATGTCTTTCCATGCCTGTCCCACCATTTGCCCCACTTCCGTTTCGCCGACTTCGTGTAATAAGACGTTCTCTGATTCATTTTCGCAGAGGCGATCCAATACTTGTTCCATATCCGGTGCATCAATGAATGCTATGGCCTTCGCCATGGGGTGATTACTGTCTTTTTTCCATTGCCATTCTTCGATTTTCTGCCAGATAAACCGTCTCAATGATTCTTGTCGAATAAATACTTGATTATTCAATGACATAGCGGGAGGTGCTACCAGGTCACGAGCGTACTCCTCAGAAGAGATATACACCGTCAATCCGTTTTGTATCATCTTGCGTTTTAGTTTTCCCAGAAAAAAATGCGGTTTTCCAAAAACGCCATAACCACTGCTGTAGACATAACCCTGTGGGTTTAACACCGCGTTAATTGGATCGCTGTCAAAGGGGTCATAGTGTTGTTTGCCTAAGCGTAGATTTTGATAGGGTTCTTGCTCCAGGGAGTCCCATAATTGTTCTCGTTGTTGTAGCCACTCGCTGACGGCGGGTTTGTGTAATTCCCGGGTTAAGGGTGTTTGTTGTTCCCAGCGAAAATATTCGCGCATTTTCAGCAAAAAAATGCACAGGCTGTAATTTCCCGCATATTGTGCGTCGGAAATGTGACAATTCCTTTGGATTACTGCTGTGAGTTCACTTAAATTCATCATTTATAGCCACGACTCATTTATTTCAGGGTGTGCCGCCCTATTTCAAAGTGTATACTTATGCCGCTTAACTGCAATGACAAAGTTTTTGGGGACATTGCGGTCAATTGTAAAAGATTTATTAAGGTAATCCTCATGGTTCGTCTGAAAACCAAATGGCATCGCAGTAAACGCTCCGAACGCAATAAGGCGGGTTCCAACAAGCCCAAGCAGCTTAAGGATCTATCCAGTGTTATTGCCATGAATATCTGGAAACTGGCCAAAGAGGCCTTCGCCCACATGGAGAAGGAAGGATTTCGGTTCCGTGATGATGAGCAGGCCATCGGCAGTATTAATGAGTTCATGGTTTATCAGCTGCATATTGTGGATCGCATGATTTACACCAAGGTCAGCGAGGATGAGCGTGGCCCGTTTATCAATGCAGTGGCCGGCAATTTAATCGAAACCATGGTGGAGAATCAGGCGGAATTACTGGGGCCGGGGGAGTACCAATCATCAATGGTGGATTTTATGAATCAGCGTCTGTCCCAGTATGCCGAGTGTGATTTTACCGATGAGGGCCCCAGCTACGAATTCACTCGTTATTTGGCTCTGAATGTCTCTGAACATTTGGAACAAACTGACAGTAAATGGGTGGTGGAACAGGTGATTGATATTGAAGCTCCACCTATCATTGAGAAAATCATGCGTGTGGCCGAGGATGTTTTAGGCTTGCGCTTCCGGGGTTAAAAGCCTTTGTTCTGCGGTTTACCTCTGCAATGTCAACCAAGAAGTACATACCCAATAGCGTACCTTTAAAAGTCCGAGTGTGGTTGGCTGTAGCCGCCCTGGTGTTGTTGGTTTACGCCCTACTGCAAACTGTGATCGGTGTGACCTATATGCCGGGTAAGCGGGGTGGTATGCTGTTATCAGGCATCCCCACATTGCTCATCGTTTTTTCTTCCTTGTCCCTATCTCTGGCTTTTTTGTTGACCATCGTGGATCATTATGACACTCGGCCAAATGAACATTGGTATAAGACGGCTAAAAATCGTTGTTACATGGCCACACTCTATCTGCTCATTGCAGCGCCGCTATTGGAACTGGCTGATATACTTTTAAGGCTTTTCGGTTGGGACATGCTACCGCACTTTCACGGTCTGGCTTCCCACTACACACTGTATACGCCTGAGTTACAAAATTATTTACCCCTTCTGCATTCCTGGCAACAATACGATATTGCAGTACTGTTAATCTCGTTTGGGTTACTGTTGATTTCCTGGCTGCTGATGAAGTGGTTTCCCCGCTATGGCTTGATGGGGGCACTATTGTGTTGTGTCGGTTTGGGAGGGTTGTTTTTTGAGTTTTTTCTCCTGACCGTGGAAGATTTTCTCAGCGGCAAAGTCACTTACAATGACGCCACCTTGGAAGCCCTCAAGGAACCGGCGAAGTTCAACGCCATCTTGTTAACCCACGCCGTTATGAGTGTGGTTATGCTGAGTGCCAGTCTGGCAGGGGTTTTCCTAGCCATCCGCAAACGCAGTCGTTTTACCAGTCTGTAAAATCTAAACAAACGGTTCGTCGCTGTCCGCGTTTGTAGGGTGTAGCGCGCGTGAACTGCCTAACCACCATAAACAATTGATTTATCACGCTTACCCAATCTCGGTTATAATTTGGTCCCGATTCGGGATTGTTTTGTAACAAATCACCGCTAGGATCGACTAAATAGGCAATACGTAATCACGAGGTGTAGCATGAAACCGGTACAAATTCTCTTAATCCTGATTGGGGCTTTTTGCCTTTCATCCCAGGCCCTGGCGGCCAAGGCCGTATTTGCCGGAGGCTGTTTTTGGTGCATGGAGTCGGACTTCGAAAAACTCATGGACAAGGGTGTTATCGATGTGGTTTCCGGTTTTACCGGCGGTACCCTGAAAAATCCGACCTACAACGGTGATCACAGCGGACACTACGAAGCCATTGAAGTTACTTACGACCCTGCAAGAATCAGCTATCAACAATTGCTGGATTATTTCTGGGTACAAATAGATCCATTCGATGACAAGGGGCAGTTTTGCGATAAAGGTCATGCCTATTTGAGCGCGATATTTGTAGCCAACGATAAGGAACGCCAATTGGCGGAAAAATCTCGACGAAAAGTCGTTGCACAATTTCCCAATCAGAAAGTTGTCACCCCCGTTTTAGACGCTGCCATTTTCTATCCCATCAAAGGCAAAGAGAACTATCATCAGAACTACTACAAAAATAACCCGGTCCGCTATAACTATTACCGTTATAGCTGCGGTAGGGATAAGCGCTTGAAACAGATATGGGGCGATAAGACGACCCATTAAGTTTCTTTGTTTATGGCCACACCAACGATTACCAGTTGGGATTGTGTGATGAACGACTGCGTGATATCCATATTGGCAATTGCGACGTCAAATGTTATACCTTATACAATCAGCCAATCGAGTAGCCACCATGGAATATCGCACACTGGGTCGTACCGATTTGAAAATCAGCGCCATTGGCTTAGGCACCATGACCTGGGGTTTGCAAAATTCCCAGGCCGACGGTTTTGAGCAAATGGACTATGCGCTGAATCAGGGCGTAAATTTTTTTGACACGGCGGAGATGTATGCCATTCCCCCAAGCCCCGAGACCTATGGAACAACGGAAACCATTATCGGGCGTTGGTTTGCGGCACGACAAAACCGGGATCAAGTCATCTTAGCCACCAAGATCACCGGGCCCGGTTTGAATTGGATCCGCAACGGCGAGGGGATTAATCGTCAAAGTGTGGTGCAAGCGGTGGAAGACAGCTTGAAACGGCTGCAAACCGATTATATCGATTTGTACCAACTGCATTGGCCCAATCGCGGTTCTTATCACTTCGGTAAGACTTGGGGTTATGCGCCTGGATTCGATGTGCAGCAGGAACGGGATAATTTCCTGGAAGTGCTGCAAACCATGCAAGGTTTGGTGGATGTAGGGAAGATCCGCCACTTCGGTTTGTCCAATGAAACCGCCTGGGGTTTAACTCAATGGTTACAGTTAGCGCAGCAACACGATTTGCCCAGGGCGGTTAGTATTCAAAACGAATATTCCTTGTTGTGTCGACATTTTGAGCCCGATTTGAGTGAAATCAGTGTTAATGAAGCTTGCGGCCTACTGGCATGGTCGCCCTTATGTCGGGGCATGATCAGCGGTAAATATCTTGATGGTGCCCGGCCGGAAGGCGCGCGGTTGAGCATTGAAACCCGGGTGGAACACCGCGTACAAGCCCAAACCGATGCCGCCATCGTTGACTATATAGCCTTGGCCAAGCAGCGCGACTGGAATGTGTGTCAAATGGCCATTGCCTTTGTACTCAGCAGGCCCTTCGTCAGTTCCGTATTAGTGGGGGCCACGACCATGGAGCAATTACGGTGTAACATTGCGGCAATGGAGTTACCGTTGTCGGAAGATATTTATACATCCATACAAGAACTGCAACGCAAGCACCCCATGCCTTTTTAGGGGCAGGGGTGACGGTTAACAAAACGCTTAATGTGTGGCTCTATAACGCGTAATGGAGCGGGAAATGTCACGGATTTGTTGTATGGTAAAATCGAATAACGATAGGGAAACAGACCCTCCCGGTCCACGGATGGTCCAGCGCGGGCGCAGTACCGTTGGCATGGAAATACGGATGGAATCGTTCCAATTCAATTTGATCGCTTTGTCCTCGTAGGACAGCACAATGGCCTCCTCATTGATGTCCAGGGTGAGGGATTTTCTGGAGACCAGCAAAAACGCAATTGTGGCTAATATAAATATCCCCGCAAAGACCACGGCGTATTTTAGGCTTAATAGTGATGTTATTGAGTCGTGCAAGCTTACTGCGATGGCTGTAATGCTGGCTATGATCAGCGCTGCTAAAAAAGACTTGAACAGGGTGGACTTAAAACGTTGTGACGGCGATTGAATGATTGTCATCGGCCTGACCTCATAATGGACACAGCGTCCCTGGTCGAGAAGATTAGCCAATAAAAGCCGTTTTGCCCAGTGTTATTTTTTGTAAAAATTCACTTTTTTCTGATCTATAAAGTTGAAAAATTATTTTTCTGGGATCTCATTCCGGATCGGACTTAGTCTAAAGCCGGGGCGATGGTCTGTCGAGTGGAATAGCCCGATAGTGGTAGGGGCGATTACCATGACACGTTATACGGCCTATATTTTAAGGTCAGTTCTTTGCAGGTGGTAAACATGGCAGAGGTCCTGTCCAAAGTTTCGTTGTTCCTTAAAAACAAACCCCAGTCTTTTATAAAAACGGTGCGCCTTGGTGTTGCTGCTCAGCGGATCAACTAATATGGATGATACAGCGGCATCTGAAAAACAACGATTTATAACCATCCGCATGATCACGCTTCCCAGACCCCTGCCGGTATCCTTAATGTCACCCAGCCAAATGTCTACTGCACGAAACCCCGGGGCGATATCCCCCCAATAGTGATTGTCTTCCTTTGCCGGGTCAATAATCTGCACAAAACCCACAGGCCGGCCATGGGCCAGGGCAATTAACTGTTGACGCCACGGGGGGGATCGCTGCAGTTCGGTTTCCCAGTGCCAGTCGTCATTCGGGTCGGCAGCAATAACATGAACTTGTTTATCCCACTGTTGTAGCAATTTCAGGTCATCAATCGTGGCATCCCGTAGTGTGATATGCACTTTGCTCACCTTTTGCAGAGATTTAACTCGTGGCGGACAACACGGCCACTAGTATGACAAAGACAATAGCTACGCCGATGGCGAACCTAAAGAGTTGAATGGCCAGGTTGACTGCGCGCGGAAGACCGCCGTACCGGAATGGTGGTGATCTTCCCGTTTCAAAAAAGCAATGCCAAACATTATAACGAAAAATGCTGTTAAACGCCGTGTCGATACCGATTGCATTTTCGGGTTTCATCGGCGCTACAGTTTCGCTTTTGGCGGCTGTTTGGATGGCCTTCCATACTGCCGGTTTTTTCCGCCGCACTCTGCTCCAGGGTGGTTCCGATTGGAAAGGGCCGATCCGGAAAAGCCAAAGGCAAAAACCAATATCACTCCGATTTGGTGATTTCCAGTTCACCTGGATGCTCCGATGCCGGTTTTTATCCTAGGCTTCATGATATCATTGGCGTTGCGGTGAAACCAGGATAGGAATGATACAGGTAAACTGAAATATGAGTTTGGATATCAAAAAAATCATAAAATCCTCAACCGGCGCGAATTATGCCAAGCATGTAGAAGATATTCAATCCTTGTGGAGCGGCTACGGTAAAATCATGCGCTACGCTTTGAGCGGTGGTGAAAGCCGCAGCGTCGTCGTGAAGCACGTTCGCTTACCTGATCGACGCCATCATCCTCGTGGTTGGGATACGGATTTGTCGCACCAAAGAAAAATACGCTCTTATCACGTGGAGTCAGCTTGGTACCGCGACTGGGCCGGGCGGTGCGATGGCTCTTGCCGTGTCCCTAACAGTTTTGCTTTGGAGCCCGTGGTTGATGCAGAAGAACATGGGGAAGAGTTTCTTATGGTGTTGGAAGATTTGGATGCAAGCGGGTATCCGGTGCGAAAGAGCTCGGCGAACCAACAGGATATACAATCCTGTTTGTCCTGGCTGGCAAACTTTCATGCCACCTTTATGGATATTGTTGTCAGTACGAATCACCCTCCCGAGGGTCTTTGGCCGGTGGGGACTTATTGGCATTTACAAACTCGCCCTGATGAGTTGGCAGCTTTGTCGGATATCGCCTTAAAACAGGCGGCCGCTGCGATTGATGCGCGCTTAAATGCCGCACGATTTCAAACCGTGGTCCACGGCGATGCCAAGCTGGCCAACTTTTGTTTTCCTAAAAAAGGCTATGGCGTGGCTGCGGTGGATTTTCAATATGTGGGTGGTGGTTGTGGCATGAAAGACGTAGCCTACTTTATCGGAAGTTGTCTGCAGGAGGAGGATTGTGAACGTAACGAATTCCAGCTACTACAATTCTATTTCTCGGAATTGCAACAAGCCTTGTCTCGGCGTAACTCGGTATTAGATTTTACGGCACTGGAAGCGGAATGGCGTGAGTTGTATGCCTTTGCTTGGACCGATTTTCATCGGTTTCTAAAAGGCTGGAGTCCGGGGCATTGGAAAATCAACGACTACAGTGAACGGCTGGCGCGGCAGGTTCTACAACAAGTCAATGGAACCGGCCGATGCAGCTGAGCCCTGCGGATTTAGAAATCCTAAGCACTTGTGCCATTGAGGCAGCCACTAAGGCCGGGCAAATGATTGCCGCTTATCCCCATCGCGATTTACAAGTGCAACACAAGGCAGGAGGTAATACCATCGCCTCCCAGGTGTTGACCGAAGTAGACTTGCGCAGTGAAGCGATTATTGTTAAAGAATTGCAGCCTACCTGTGCGTGTTATGATTTGGCTTTGTTAACAGAAGAAAGCGAGGATGACAAAAACCGCTTTCATAAAGACTATTTTTGGTGTGTAGACCCGATGGACGGTACTTTGTCCTTTATTGAATCCCAACCGGGCTATGCAGTTTCCATCGCTTTGGTGTCACGCGAAGGTGAGGCTCTCATCGGGGTGGTGTACGACCCGGTGACTCAAGTTTTGTATTCGGCGGTTAAGGGTCAAAAAGTTCAGCGACAGGGAAAGGATTGGCTTGTTCATGCAGTAGATTCACACAGTGTATTAACACTGATCTGTGATCGCGGCTTTATGAGTAATGAAAAATTCACTGAAGTTACACGAGAGCTGGATGGGGTGGTTAGAGGGCTGGGTTATGCCGGTTTGACAACGATGGAGCGCAACGGTGCGGTACTTAATGCCTGTGCCGTGTTGGAACAACCCCCGGCGGTGTATTTCAAGTTTCCCAAGCCACAAGCCGGTGGCGGTAGTTTGTGGGACTTTGCCGCGACGGCTGCTATTTTTCAACAATTGGGTTTTTCGGCTTGTGATTTTTATGGCGAAAGACTGGATTTAAATCGTAAGGATTCTACTTTTATGAATCACCGCGGTGTCATCTATGTTATGGATTCACGGTTATTGAAGCCTGTTCGAGACTTGTTGACCCTATACAAAGGGTCTTGATTGTTTAAATACATGCTTGCTCGGCTAATTCTTTATACCGACCTTTTAGTCCACCGTTGTAGAAGTCAGCCGATTGTCTTAAGTAAAAGCAGTTATTCTGCTTTGTAACAAGCTTTGTGTTGTTGTCGACCGCCTGTTTACTATAAAATTGCATAATCCAACTTAATTAAGAGAGACCTATGAGCACTATTATGGCTGTTTTGTTAAACGGCGTCGCGCAACTGGAATATCACCGGGACCGTGAGTTGCCCGATCACCAGGCGGTTTATCTGGACAAAATGGATCAAAAAATGGATCAAGGTATTGACCTGGACGGAGAATCTATTGTGCAGCCGGATACAGGGCAAAGAGCCCAGTTCGTTGCAGGAAATCTGGCCGGTGCCATATTGGCGAACAATGAAACCATGGCGACTGCGCTTTGCACTTACCTGGCCGTGCGTATCCCCGAGTTGAAACAGGTAAAAATCCAAACCGAGGATGCCAGTGTGTCCGTCGAACTGATTTTCGATGAATCTTACAGTCGGCAGGTTCCGGTGAAATTCTTTCACTAATTATGGGCTATTCCTAATTAAGGCGTATAATATGCATAGAAGAAAAGTAATAAAAAGTTTGATGTAAATTCTTAAATAGATACAAGTAACTTATTTGCAATGAGGTTGCTATAGAATCTAGCCTTTAATAACGGTCCTAGATTGCTAAAATGGAAACGGTGACTCATAGGGAAAATGAGATCTTGGTGTATGTATTCCCATTGCGGGAGTACGAAAAGTATTATTCGCTTTTCTCCCGACTGTTAAACAACATAGAATCACTCAGAGCGGACTCCTATCGGTTTGTTAAAGATAAAATTCAATTTGTCATCGTGCGCGCAATATTGAAGCTTATACTGGCAAGTCATTTAGATCAAAATCCAAAATCAATAGTATTACAGTACACACGGTATGGTAAGCCCTATCTTCCCGGGAGCAAGTTGCAGTTTAGCGTGACGCATTCGTCAGGGTGGGCCGCCATTGCATTGTGTTACGGTAGAAGACTCGGAATTGACTTGGAGTCGGTTAGACACCGGGTGGATATGATAGGTTTAGCTAAGGAGTTTTTCTGCGAGCAGGAAAATGAATTGCTGCAGAATGCAAGGTTAAACGTCGGTAAAATATTTTTCAATTTATGGGTACAGAAAGAGGCGGTTTTAAAAGCCACTGGTAGCGGGATCGCTCAAGGGCTTGACGCTTTGGATTTGTCTCAAGAATTGCTTTCACCTAGAGTTGTCCAGTATCAAGATCGTCATTGGTTTCTGTTTCCCTGTGTTTTTCCATGGTTATATATCCCTTCGGTCACTCGACCCCACGAATCCGATTCCGCGGTTTGTTTGCTTCCCCATAATATCGATTATACAGCTGAGTTTTCCAATTCATTTTGTTCCAGTATCGCTGTGGAATATTGTGATACCGAGCCCAAAGTATGTGTGAAAAAAAACTTAGATGAACTACTTTTATCACATACTGACAGTGGTTTCGATTTGAGACACAAGGTAAGAAATACCGCAGTTTGTTTGTAACTATTTTTATGCATCTCACATGGTGAGATAAGCATATGTTGTTGTATCTGTGCGATATAGAATATTCAAGGCCTATTAAGCTCTAGGAGGAATACGATGGCCGGCAAGTTGGTTCTGGTGAACTGGTCTGATAAGGAAAGCTATGCTCGTTTAACTGCGACCTTTGGATCTATTCCCAATATCTGTATGGAAAATCTACCCTATGGTGAGGAAGTGGGGGCTGCCGATGAGCCTGTTCTCTATGTGTTTCAAGATAGTCCGGAAATTGATTTGAATGAGTTGAAGCTTAAATTGTCTGTAATGAGCCGGTCGCCCAATGCAACCGTTCTGGTAGTGTCCTATCATGAATCTGTCAAGAAAACGGTAATGGCATTCCGATTGGGTGTGTTGGACTATTTGGTACTTCCGGGTGAGGTCAGGAGGTTGGTGAGTTTTGTAGAACAGCATATGAAAAACACCAGTCCAGAAGTCAAAACTGTGAACTTCACAGCAGCAGAAAAAATAGGTAAAGCGATAAACACAATAGTTACGGAATATCGTAAGGATCTGCGGATGGATAAGTTGGCGGCGAGTTGCAATATGTCAGAAAGTTCTCTTTACAAATATTTTAAAAAGGAAACCGGAGTTTCAATTAGAGAATACATTAAGAACAAACGTATTGAAGCAGCCAAACAGCTTTTGCTGTCTACGGACTTATCGGTAAAAAAAATCAGTTACCAAGTAGGCTACAAAAACATTTCGCTGTTCAATCGAATATTTAAAGATAGCACAGGTATGTCTCCTACTGAATTCAGAGAGATGAACCTGTGTTATTTGTAAATCAAGCTGCCGGCGTCTGGATTTTTTGATTGGACTTGTCCACTTTGACGGCACACCCCGCTGGTATTGATTGGTACACAAATGCAGAGCTGCCAACAACGCAGTGGCTTTGTACTGTGGTGGATCCACCCAGTACTGTTGCATTCGCATATATAGTAACGTTGTCTTCTACCGTAGGATGACGTTTTTCTCCGCGTATAATGTTTCCTCGCTCGTCTTTGGGAAAGGAGAGGGCGCCCAAGGTGACACCTTGGTATAGCTTAACATTGTCGCCGATGATCGCGGTTTCTCCAATAACAACGCCTGTTCCGTGGTCAATAAAAAAGTTTTTCCCGATTTGTGCGCCTGGATGAATGTCTATGCCGGTTCGCGAGTGGGCCCATTCTGTCATCATTCTAGGGAGTAGGGGGACTTCAAGGAGATACAGTTCGTGAGCCAGCCTATATACCAGTACAGCTAAAATACCGGGGTAAGTTAAAACAATTTCTTCATACGAAGTGGAGGAGGGGTCTCCGGCATAGGCGGCCTGTATGTCGCCTTGTAGCATTTCATGAATTGCCGGCAATCGACTCATGAATTTGTCTCTGCTTGCCTTGCACTGGCTGGAAATATTAGCGTCATGTAAAAACGAGCTATTAGCGCTACATTTATCCATTGACAGATGTTGCTGTTCGCGTTTTGGTGTGTTTACTTGTAACGATGAAGCCGTACCGATGGATCTGGCCAGGCATTGTTGTATCGCGATCATATTGCTTTTGACGAGCAGACCCAAATCAATCTGGTTGCCATGTTGCGTATATAGGCCGGGGAAAAAGCTGTCTCTTACTAAGAAAATTAAAGTTTCCACTTCCTCTGATAGATTCTTCGCACCGGAAAGGTGCATATTCCTCATTTTGCTTTCTTTTATACGCAGTACCAATTGCTCTGTGACTGCATCACAGCTTTTTGTCGTTTCAAATAAATCCTTAAGCGGTTCCAGTTCATCTATGGTGGTGTGGAGTTTCACTGTTACGTTCCCTGTGTATGAGTTATATGAGTCACTTTATGTTAGTGGCACATTATTGGTTTAAGGTTACATAAACCTTTTGTTCTTGATTAGTGTCATTAGTGTACGAAAAAGTGAAAGCTTTCTTTGAATATGCGTAACAAAGCTTAATTGATGTAACAAATTGTTTCAATTTATTACGGATTGTAATCACGAGGTAATGGTGCGCAAGTAAGATTGCGTGAACATAAAGATTGCCACTTTTTAATAAGCAAGGAAGAAAAGGTATGAATACTGGAAAGCGAGTGGATGTAGCTGTGATAGGAATGTCTTGCCGGTTTCCGGGCGCGGACAATTATGAACAATATTGGGATAATCTTTCTAACGGTGTTTGTTCAATCGATGAGGTTCCGGCTGATCGTTGGGACTGGAAGAAATATTTTGGCGACCCAAACAAAGAAGAAAACAAAACCAACAGTAAGTGGGGTGGCTTTCTTCCAGAGATAGACCGCTTTGATGCGCAGTTCTTTGGAGTCTCTCCCAGGGAAGCGGTGTGGATGGATCCACAACAGCGATTGTTAATGGAGCTGACTTGGCAGTGTATAGAAGATGCAGGGTATTTGCCAAAGGAGTTGGCCGGTAAAAACGTGGGTGTATTTTTGGGTGTGGGCGGGTTTGACTATCAAGAGCTTCAAAACCGACACTGTTCGGTTTTAGAGGGGCATCGCGCCACCGGAGTGTTTAATTCGATATTGGCTAATCGTCTTTCCTACTATTTCAATTTTCACGGACCCAGCATTCCGGTTGATACAGCATGTTCCGGTTCCCTTGTGGCCTTGCATTTAGCCGCCAATGCCATAGCAAATGACGAATGCGAATCAGCCCTGGTGGGTGGTATCGGTTTGTTTATGACGCCCAGTAACTTCATATCTTTTGCTCAAATGGGCATGTTGTCACCCACCGGACAATGCAAAACCTTTGACGATGCGGCAGACGGTTATGTTAGAGGCGAGGGCTGTGGATTGATTTTTCTGAAGCCTTTGAATTCTGCTTTGAAAGACGGTGATGACATTCTCGGGGTAATAAAAGGTAGTGCGATTAATCATGGTGGAAGGGCTAAGTCTATAACGGCACCAAACGCTATGTCCCAATCCAAAGTAATTACAGCTGCCTTTAAAAGCGCAGGTTTTGAACCGCACACCGTAAATTATATTGAAGCCCATGGAACCGGAACCCCGTTAGGTGACCCTATTGAAATACATGGCCTAACTCGTGCGTTTCGCCAGCTGTCAAAATCATATAAGCAAAAGCCGAATAATCAAAGCTGTGGTTTGGGTGCGGTGAAAACCAATATTGGACACCTGGAGCCGGCTGCCGGAATTGCCGGTGTTATAAAAGTGTTGTTAGCAATGAAAAACAAAATGCTACCTGCTAATGCCAACTTCGACAAAATCAACAGTCGAATCAATTTAGAGAATACACCTTTTTATGTGATGGACAGAAACAGGCAATGGCTACCGGTTAAAGATTCCTCGGGTGAACAGTATCCGTTGAGGGCTGGAGTCAGTTCATTTGGATATGGTGGAGTCAATGGTCATGTTCTATTGGAGCAATCTCCCTTGCAAATTTCGTCAAAGACAACCGGCAGGAGGTCGGATAACAATCAGTCCGAGGGGATGGGGCTGCTTTGCATGTCTGCCAAAAATCCGGATTCATTGCAGAAACTGGCTGAATCTTACCGCAATAAACTATCTTTGGAGAATATAAGCACAATGGATTTGTGTTATAGCGCCAACACCAAGCGTACCCATATGGATAGAAAGATAGCTGTTTTAGCCGGAAAAAATTCTGAGTATGCAGCTGCAATTAGTGCATTTCTAAACGGTACGTCCAACGAAAACTTGATAAGCGCAAGCGGAATCCGAAATGGAAAACTGGGGTTTTTATTTACCGGGCAAGGAGCGCAACTACCACAAATGGGAAAAACGCTTTATCGAAACTATCCGGTTTTTCGCCAGGCTGTGGATATGTGCGATTCCATACTGCATAAACTAATGAACGAGTCTATCAGGGAAAGAATGTTTGCCAAGGATGGCGCTTCTTTATCGCTGACTCAATACACTCAACCGGCCCTGTTTACTTATGAGTATGCCATGGTGCAATTATGGACATCTTTGGGTGTGAAACCGGAGGTATTGCTGGGGCATAGTATCGGTGAATTTGTGGCGGCGTGTGTCAGTGGTGTTATTTCACTGGAAGACGCGCTGAAGTTGGTGGCTAAAAGGGGCGAGTTGATGGGCAGATTGCCCAGTGACGGTGGTATGTTGGCGGTTATGACATCTGCAGAGCAGGTAGAGAAAATCAGCGATGGAAACTTGTGGGGCCTGGACGTGGCAGCAATTAATGCGGATGATTCGATTGTTTTATCCGGTGCGATGGCGCAGGTGCAGCAGGCGAAGGTTGCATTATCGGAGCTAGGGGTGGAGTCCAGGCAGTTGGAGGTATCGCAAGCGTTTCATTCCGGATTGATAGAACCGATGTTGGATGAGTTTCGTGTTGTGTTGGAATCGGTACAGTTTAATGATCCTAAAATTAAAATTATTTCCAACCTCAGCGGAGAAGAGGCTGGACAAAACATGTGTACCGTTTCTTACTGGTTAGACCATATTCGCAAACCGGTTTTGTATGCCGCGGGTATTAAAAGTGCATTTGCAAGTGGTGTTCATACCTTTATAGAAGTGGGGCCTCAGCCCATTCTTTCCGGCTTAACGCTGCGTAATGCGGGGCCGGACAATTCCAAGACCGTCTGTATTCCCAGCGCCGGCAAATCCACCGACGAGAACGCTGCATTTTTACGCGCAGTGGCTACTGCTTATGTGGAAGAATGTTCCCCGGATTTGTCCAAATTGAATTACGGTCCAAGTGTTAAATCCATCAAGTTACCGCTTTATCCCTTCTCCGGTAATCGTTATTGGATCGATTTGGGCGCTAAAAACAGTATTTTGGATTCCGGTGCCGGGTTGTCGCACACAAATCAAGACGATGCGCGGCTACCGGTATTGGGGCGACACGTAGAGTTAGCTCGTCCACGAAAATCTGAATATTTTTATGAATCACTTTTACCTGACGACATGGGTGCATATTTGCTGGACCACAAAGTGGAAGGGCAATCCGTAATGCCTGCTGCAGGATACATCTGCCAGTGCTTGGCTGCAGCGGCTGAGTCGGGTTTGGTGCCGGAAGGTGAATCTGTCAATTTGCGGGAAATAAAATTTCACAAACCCATGATCTTTGATGGCAACAGTTTGCGTTCACAGATCATTGTGGAGCAATCCGATACCGATGCGCTTTATCATATTCATATATATTCCAAGGTTAAGGATGAGCCCAGCTGGACCGAGTTTGCGTCGGCTACCCTTGCGCATACGAATGAGATTAATTTCTCCGCAGTGAAAGAAAGTCAGAAATTCAGCGAGATTCAAGATCTGGAGAGCTATTACCAAAAATTACGGGAAATCGGCCTGCAATACGGTAATGATTTCCGGTCTTTGAAATCACTAAGCGTGGGCAATCGTTTGGCTACAGCAGAATTAAGCATCCCGGATGGTGTGTCCGCCCTGGGACCCCGGAAATTGAATTTGCATCCAGTGATTTTGGATGGTGCGTTTCAAATGTTGGCGGCATTGGTCAATTTGGAAGACCACCCGGGTAAAATTCCTTTACCGGTGGAAATGGAGGCTTTGCAAGTGTTCAGCGATTGTCCCGACCGGGTGCAGGCGCAATTGCAACTGCGTGAGAACTCAAGGGGTGATCACAATTCCTATCACGCCGATATCACTCTTCGGGATATGAAAGGACGAATTATCGCTCAGGCCGGTGGATTGAAAGTGATGTGGGTGGAAAAACAAGCCATTTCCTCTTCTAAGGATCTGCTGCTTAACAGTTGCTTTACACCGAAATGGCGTGCAATTCCGACACCGCTGCAATCAGAATCCAACGTATTGGCAGACTCCGTCTGTTTCTATACACCGCAAGCAGAACCGTTAATGGACTTTCTGGAAGGCGACGATACGTTCGGTGTTTTGGTTAGGCTGGCAAACAACAATAAGAAAATATCAAGGAATCACTGGGAAGTGGATAGCAGCAGTTCCACCGCGATTGTTGATTTACTGACCCGGATTCCACAGTCTCAAAACTTGTTTTACTTAAGCAGTCCACAGGTTGATGTTGACTCAAATGACATAGTGGTAAAACGCACAGGAAAAGCGCTAATCGACAGGGAGTTGAAACCCCTATTCCACTTGCTCAAAGAGCTGGCAAATACCCGCAGTGACCAATCTATGAAACTTCACATGCTCAGCGCCAACAGTTGTGCGGTGTTGCAAGGTGAAACGGGCAATCCTTTGGTCTCGGCTCAATGGGGATTGATTCGTTCTGTGTGTAACGAAATCGGGTCTTGGCAGGCAACGAATCTGGATATCGATATTACCGCGGCGAAAAATGGCACGGCGAAAGTAGTAAGAGAGTCTGTGCGCCGGACTTACCCGGGATTTCCCTTGGGGCTGGCAATCAGAAATGGCGAGTTTTATGCGCGGGAGTTGGTGCTTGCGAAGACTGATGTCAACTCCAACAGTTTAACGAAAACGGGCCTCAATCCCAGTCCCTACAAGGATGAGGGGGTCTATGTAATTGCCGGGGCGGGTGGGATTGGCTTGGAATTAGCCAAAACCATTGTCAGTGATGTCTCTGCCAGGGTAATCCTGTTGGGCCGATCGCCAATGAATGTTGAGATGGAACAAGTGTTACTTGGTATCAACGACCAGAATAGAAAAAAGAGAGGAGAGATTCACTATCTACAGGGCGATATAACCAACTTGTCCAGTTTACAGGCGGCTGTTTCACAAATCAGTGAACGTTTCGGTCCGATCACCGGTGCTGTCCATTCCGCTGCCGTCGTACAGGATAAAAGTATTGTTAATATGACGGAAGATATGTTGGATAAAGTTTTGTTGCCTAAGGTTCTGGGTAGTGAAAACCTTGCCTTGGCTCTAAAGGACCAGCCTTTGGACTTTATACTGTTTTTCTCTTCCGCCATGTCTCTTTTGGCCTCGTCCGGTCAGGCAAACTATATTGCTGCAAACGCGTATATGGATGCATTTAGTCAGGCACTGGAACAACAAACGGGTGCTTCGGTGCGAACCATTAACTGGGGCTTTTGGGGCGAAATCGGTGTGGCGGCTGATAAGTTCTATCACGAACGTTTTGCTTCGCAGGGTGTTTATCCTTTGAGTACTGCAGAGGGCATGGAAGCCATTCGTCGTTGTTTGCTGGGTCAGACACAACAAATAGCGGTAGTGAAAGCGACAGCGAATGTATTGCAACAGATGGGGGTGAACGAACCTGGGTTGTCAGCTCAAATAGCATTATCTGTTTCAGAGGCCGAGTCCGCAGAACAGGCTCTGCTCGATTTGCCGGATGTGGAATCGCTGGCACATTTATCCAATGACGAACTTTCTGTGGAGGTACTCTATGGTATTTCCAGGATCATCGGTGATGTGATGCGGGTGGATGTGCGTAGCGAATTTGGAGACATCCCGCAACTATTGGAAGTTCGATTAACTTCCTTGGGGATAGACTCACTGACTACTGTGGATTTGCGCAACCGGGTCAGAGCCTGGTTGGGTGTGGAAATTCCCGCTGAGCTGCTAATCGGTGGAGGAAGGATCAGTGAAGTGGTTGAGTTAATCAATCAAAAACTTCTGCTGCAGCGCATCAGCCGAACTGCATCCGTTAACAATGATGAAAAGGAAGAAGCGGAGGTATTCGTTCTATGAATATGGCTATAAGTCTAATGAGCGTACTGCAACGGTGTCAGCAATCGGGTGTCGCTTTAAGTTATGACGGAGACTCTCTGAAAGTAGAGGCACCAAAGGGTGCACTGAGTCAGGATCTGAAACAGGCTTTGGTAACACACAAAACCGATTTGCTGAATTGGTTGAAAGAAAGCGATGAACCGCAATCGGTGGCGCAGGAGACCTGTAGTGCCGATTCGGAAAATCTGTTTGAGCCGTTCGCAATGTCGGATCTGCAACGCGGCTTTTTCATGGCTGAAGATCCTTTTATGGAGTTTCATGTCAGGCCTCACTACTATATTGAAAAAAACATCGATAATCTGGATGTGAACCGTTATCGGGCTGCCTGGCACAAAGCTCTGGCACGGCACAGTAAGGAGATCGTGATCGTTCGAGACGATGGGAATCTGCAACTAGTGAAAGATCCCCAGCCCATGCCCTGTCGAGTAAATGATTTATCCAACTTCACCGCTGCGGAAGTGAACCGGGCTTTGGTGCAGACCCGAAAGGAAATGATGCGCGCTGAGCTGCCATTGAAGCAATGGCCGTGGTTGGATTTGCGTATTAGTGTATGGAATGAAGCCGGTCGCAGCAAAGCCAGGATTCATTACAACCACAATAACTTTTTCTCGGACGGTGGTGGTACCACAAAACTTCTGCAGGAGGTGGATCAATATTATAGTGATCCGGATATAGAGAAACCACCATTGCGCATAAGTATTCGAGATGCTCTATTACATCTGGAAAAAATGGCGTTATCCGAAACAGGGCAAAAAGACAAAGCCTATTGGGAAAGCCGTTTGCCCACCTTGCCAGGGCCACCTGCCTTACCGGTACTCGGTAATGTTGATCGGCGGCGTCGGTCCGAATTGCATAGACGCGAATTTTTTATGGATGCTCAGAGATGGGCGCAATTTAAAGAGAGCGCCAGGCGCAACGGTCTAACGCCCACCGGTGCCATTAGCGGTGCCTATGCCGAAGTGATAGCAGCCTGGAGTAATCAATCTCACTTCGTCATCAGCAATATGGTGACACGACGTTTGAATATGCATCCGGATATATGGGAAGTTTTGGGCAACTTTGCTTCGCTTTATCCCCTGGAGATAGATTTGAGCCAAGGGGACAATTTTGCTGCTCGGGCATTGAATATCCAACAACAAGTTATGAAAGACGGGCAGCATTTGCATTGGGGTGGTATGCAGGTGATGCAAGCGTTGAATCAGAACAAAGGCGGATTTGGTCAAGCACCGATCCCATTTGTCATCGGCAGTGGTTTATTCATGAAGGGTTTTGAGCGCTCCGATTTCAGCTGCTTGGAAACCTGTCAAGTGATGTTGGATCATCAATTTTGGGAATTAAAGGACGGATCCTACTATTACGTCTGGGACTTATTAGAAGAATATTTTCCGCCCGGTATGATTGATGATATGTCGGCCGCCTATTTGAATTTGATTCACCAACTGGCAGAAAATCCGGAGTTGTGGACAACATCCCATTTTGAGTTGTTGCCGCTGAGGCAGCAAAGCGTTCGTGAAAAACGTAATCGTGATGCGGCCAAAGTTTGTGCCGGCCTGGAACGACTGGAGCAATTTTTGCCGGCAGTATGCCAAACCTACCCTAAGAAGAAAATCGTACAGTCTCCTCAAGGTTGTTTGACATACGCAGAATTACTGCAACACAGCACGAACCTGGCTGCCGTATTGGCCAAACACGGTATCAAAACACAAGATGTTGTGGCGGTGATATGTGACAGGGGGCCGCAATTGCTGGCAGCGGTGTATGGCACACTGATGGCGGGTGGGGCTTATGTGCCTGTCGATCCTGCTTTACCGCAGGATCGTCGCGATACCATATTGGAAAATTCCAAAGCTCGTGTGGTTTTGGTACAAGACCGTTATAAGGACCTGCAGTTACCACCCGGTGTTGAGTCTATAAATATAGAAACGACAGAAACCGGCATCTGTCAGGCACCTGCTCATACCTCGTCGTTCGATTTGGCCTATGTGATTTACACCTCCGGCTCCACGGGTCGACCGAAGGGAGTTATGATCGAGCATAACGGCGCTATCAATACCATAGAGGACATAAATACACGCTTTAGTGTCAATTCCGCCGATACCGTTTTTGGCGTGTCATCCTTTGGATTTGACTTGTCAGTTTACGATTTGTTCGGAACTGTTGCTGCCGGAGCAACGTTGGTTTACCCGGATGAGAGCAATACGTTGAATCCGTCTCATTGGCTTGACCTTATGTTGCAACATCATGTCACGATATGGAATTCCGCTCCGGCGCTGGCGACTTTACTTGCGGATGCGGCTGAATATCGCAATGTGAAATTACCTCACCTTCGTTTGGTTTTGTTGAGCGGCGACTGGATTCCTCTTGATTTACCGCAACGACTTAAGACGATTGCACCAGGCGCTAAAGTGGTCAGTTTGGGAGGCGCGACTGAAGCATCGATTTGGTCCATTTTGTATGAAATAGACGAGGTTGATTCACAGTGGAGCAGTATTCCTTACGGCTACCCAATGAAGAATCAAAGTTGGTATGTGCTGGATCAGTGGGGGCGTCCGGCCCCGGAATGGACGCCGGGAGAGCTATATATAGCAGGAAAAGGATTGGCAAGAGGGTATTGTAATGATGAAGAAAAAACTCAAGCGGCCTTTGTTAATCATCCTCTCAACGGAGAACGTTTGTATCGCACCGGTGATATGGGGCGCTATGTACCCGGGGCGCTGATAGAATTCCTGGGTAGAAACGACAACCAGGTAAAAATACAAGGGTATAGAATTGAGCTTGGAGAAATTGAAACGGTATTAAGCAATCATACCTGCGTGTCCGGTGCAGTTGTAGTCGTGGACAAGCAGACGGGATCGTCAGACAGACTATGTGCGTTTGTACAACTGGAACCGGGTAAAGAGTTTTCCGAACCCGAACTGAAACGCCATATACAGGCCAAGCTACCCCAGTACATGATACCGTCTTCAATACAGACCATCGAGCAATGGCCGCTCAGCAGCAACGGCAAGGTGGATCGCAAAGCACTGGTAGCCGGTATCCAAACAGACTCGAACATTCGTTCGAACCCATCACTGGAGCAGGAAGTACCTGCAACGGCAATGGAAACTACTTTGCTGAAAATTTGGCAACGTGTATTGCCGGGTAGAGTGTCAGGTGTCACTGAGGACTTCTTTGCTTTGGGAGGCCAGTCCTTCGAAGCCATCCAAATCGTCGGTCAGATAAGAGAAAACACAGGTGTTTCCCTGTCGCTTGGCGACATCTGGCAGGCACGCACCATACGCGAATTGGCGTGTTTAATTGAGAATGCCGGACAGCAACAACAGTCCCGCATTGTTGTTCCTATCGATTTGACCGGAGAAGGCAATCCCATGTTTCTGGTGCATCCCGCCGGAGGTCAGGTCTTGTGTTATAGGCAACTTGGTGGCGGTCTGTCACGCCCTGTATACGCATTTCAGGCGCCGGGCATGGATGGAGTGAATCAACCTTTATCCGACATCCGTGCAATGGCGCGTATCTATGTAGAGCAACTGGTGAGAATCCAAGAAACAGGGCCGGTGCTATTAGGCGGGTGGTCGTCAGGTGGCTTGATTGCCTACGAAATGGCTGTACAACTGCTTGCTTTAGGCAGGGAGGTGGAGGGTATTGCCGTTATAGACAGCCCTGCACCCTTAAATCATGATCCTGTATCTGACAAATGTATGGTCGAGTGGTTTCTCACTGATCTGGACTTGGCGTCTGCATTTTACCAGGCCTATGACAAAGTGGAGTTGGGATGTGAGACAGAAGAACAGCTGTTGCAGAGCGCGTTCAAGATAATGCAGCAACAGAATATCGAATTGGCATCCGACCCGGTTCAACTAAGAAGGATCTATGGCGTATTCAAAGGTATTGTAAATGGTAGTCGCAATTATAGCGCCACGCCGGTTAACTGCAGTATGTTGGTATTGCGTGCGGCGCAGGGATGCGTAAAAGAGTTTGCTCACCATCCGTGTGCTGATGATGTGACCTGGGGGTGGAGTAATCTATCCGGCGGCCGCATTGAAGGTGCCTCTGTAGAGGCCACGCACTACACTATCCTGTCTCAAAGAAATACGCATTCGGTATTGACGGTGGTGGAACGCTGGCTGCAATCCCTGGAAAAACCTGTGCCACTGGAAGAAAACTTGGGAAGTGCAATGTGATACAGGGCGGGAAAGTATTTCCATCGCGATAGCCGACTCGGAAAACTCCGAGGCCACAGAATGACAAACAGAATTTAATGCAATAGGAGTGCATGACAATGGAAGAATTATTGGTTAGCGTAGCCCGTGCCGGAATACAATTGGAGATTTCCGGGAACGATTTGTGTGTCAAAGCTCCGGAAGGAGCACTGACAGATGAGTTGCGTCAAGGTTTGCGTCGACATAAGGCAGATCTGTTGAAATTGTTGAAATCGGAGTCCCGTACTGAAGAAAAGTTGCCCGTATTAGTACCTGATGAGAAAACCCGCCACGAACCGTTTCCGCTCACCGATTTACAACATGCTTATTGGTTGGGGCGAGATGGCTTTATGGAAATGGGTAATGTTGCAACGCATTTATACGTTGAATTGGAATGTGAAAATCTGGATGTTCAGCGTTTAAACCTAGCTTTAAACAAGATGATAGCCAGACACGATATGTTGCGCGCAATCGTTGAGAAAAACGGACAGCAACGCATTCTGCAACACGTCGAGGAATATCAAATTTCGGTGAATGATTGCAGTGGTGTGGGAGATGAAGCTATTGCTGAGTCTATTGATGAAGTACGTGAAGCCTTATCACATCAGGTTTTTGTGGCCAGCCAGTGGCCCTTATTTGAAGTCAGGGTTAGTCAACTGCCACAATCCAAATCCAGGTTGCATGTAAGTCTGGATCTATTGATCCTGGACGCCTGGAGCATATTTCTCTTTTTTAAAGAATGGCATCAGATATACCAAGAGCCGGGACGAAACGATCCTCCCTTTACAATTTCTTTCCGCGAATATGTTGTGGCGGAAAAGGCTCTTTTGCAATCGCCTGCTTACCACCGGGCACAGGACTACTGGTTTAGTCGTCTGGACTCCATACCCGCTGCACCACAGCTGCCTATGGTGATAGATAAAACCTCACGGGATAAACCCCGATTCGTTCGCCGAGAGTCCAGGTTGGATCGAGAAACCTGGAACAACTTGAAAAAGAGAATTCGCAAGGAAGGACTGACACCATCGGCTACGCTGTTGGCGGCATACTCGGAAATACTGTCTCGTTGGAGTCAGGAAGCACATTTTACATTGAACGTTACAATTTCCAATCGGTTGCAAATGCATGAAGAAGTAAACCACATACTGGGTGATTTTACTTCGTTGATAATGCATGAGGTGGACCGTCGCAATGGTGACTTAAGTTTTATAGAGTTCGCCAGGCAGCAACAAAAACTTTTTGCCTCGGATCTGGAACACCGCGAGATAAGCGGTGTCAGCGTGATGCGTGAGTGGGCGAAACGTCGAGGTTTGTCCATGCAGGCAATTATGCCGGTGGTATTCAGTAGTGGTTTGATTTGGAGCGGTGATGATGAAGTTGGGAACCTGGAGCAGTTTGGCAGGAAAGTATACAGCATAAGTCAGACCTCTCAGGTGTGGCTGGACCACCACGTAATGGAATTGGATGGGGAATTGGTGTTTGTGTGGGATGCGGCCGAGGATGTGTTTCAACCTGGTGTTTTGGATTCCATGTTCAGTAGTTATTGTCAAATGGTTCGTCGACTGGCATTGGACGACTCTGCATGGGATAGAGTTAATTTGACCCAACTTCCGGACACAATGTTATCGGTTCGCCAAGAAGAAGTTGCAAATAGCCAAGTCGATAATATGGCATTACATGCCGGGTTTGTTGCTAATGCGTTGAGCAAGCCGGACGACATTGCACTCATCGCGCCTCAACGTACACTAAGTTATGGGCAGCTTCTGGGTGAAAGTGCGTGTTTGGCCAAACAATTGATTAATCTTGGGGTGCGTCCGGGGGAACCCGTGGCTGTTTTGATGCGTAAAGGCTGGGAGCAGATTGTAGCGGTCTACGGTATTTTAATGTCTGGTGGAGCTTATATGCCTGTGGATGCCGACCTGCCGATGAGACGGCAGCTGGACCTTTTGGCTTTGGCCAAGGTACGCTATGTCGTGACCCAAGCCGGCGTCGCCAAAGAAAATATATGTCGTGCTGAGTTTCAGTGTATAGAGTTGCAGGCGGAAACCACTGAAACATTGAACGACTCTTTAATTCAGTCGTTGGACGTTGAGACGACTCAACTCGCATACATTATTTTTACCTCGGGTACGACCGGTGTCCCCAAAGGCGTCATGATCGATCACTATGCGGCTAACAATACGATTACCGAGATCAATAAACTGTACGGAGTGGAAATGCAGGATCGTGTGTTGGGGGTGTCGTCTTTAAGTTTCGATCTATCCGTTTACGACATATTCGGTTCACACACAGCCGGGGCGGCATTGGTATTGCCTGATTACAGTAAAGGCCATGATCCGGCTCACTGGGCTGATTTGATTCAGCAACACCGAGTCAGCGTATGGAATTCTGCACCGCAATTAATGCATATGCTATTGGAATATCACGGATTGGATATGCCCGCAGAAGAGCATCCTTTGTTGGGTTTGCGAACCGTTTTACTCTCAGGTGATTTCATACCATTGAATGTACCGGAACGTTTACATGCAATAAATCCCTCTATGGACGTTGTGAGTTTGGGAGGCGCCACGGAGGCGGCAATTTGGTCCATTCATTATAAAATTGAGGAGATGGATCCCAAATGGAAAAGCATTCCCTACGGGAAGGCCTTGCCCGGTCAGAAAGTCTGGGTTCTGAATCAAGGACACCAGGTATGTCCGGACTATGTACGGGGACGAATATATATTGGCGGTGCAGGTTTGGCTCTTGGGTATTGGGAAGATGAAAACAAAACCAATGCCAGTTTTAAGATTTCACAGACCACCGGAGAACGAATCTACGATACCGGTGATTTGGGGTACTACCGTCCTGACGGCAACATCGTGATAGAAGGGCGGGATGACGGTCAAGTCAAAATTCGAGGTTATCGCATAGAATTGGGCGAAATTGAAACGGTCTTGAGACGCTATCCCGCAGTATCCCAGGCCGTGGTGTCAGCGCTAAGTGATGAAAAGGGTAATAAACAACTGGTCGGATATATTGAATGGCAATCGCAATTAGATGTTATTCAGGATGACGCGCCAATGGAATCGATTAAGGCGTTTTTGGCTGAGTACCTACCGGAGTACATGATCCCAAAACAACTCGTTTCATTAGAGCGCATTCCCGTCACAGCCAATGGGAAAGTGGATTATAGTGCGTTGCCCGACTCCTTTGATCAAGCCGTAATGGCCAGAGAGACAGTTGGGCCGCGTAATGAGCTTGAACAAACAATATTGAATGCTTGGGGTGGCGTGATATCCGGTTGTGAGCTCGGTGTTACGGACAATTTTTTTGAACTGGGCGGGGACTCTGTACTGGCAACGCAACTGGTTCGGGAAATTAACGAAACCTTGCCCGGGTTTCAATTGGAAATGCACGAATTGTTCGAAAACCTCACGATAGAGTCTTTGGCGGTATTGTACGAATCAAGACGGGAGGAAAGTACATACATCGAGCAGCGGGAGGAATCAGACAACGGATTCATGGCAAACAAAACCAGATTGGAAAATCATGTAGACCAATTGTCACAGAGTATACGGAAGATTAAGTTACCGTTGACCGAAGCGTCAACCGGAGCACCCATCGGCGGTCATTCGGTTTTTCTTACCGGTGCAACCGGTTGGGTCGGAGCGCATGTCTTGTGGGAGTTATTGGTGAAAAGCAACTCAACTGTCTATTGTTTGGTTCGAGCTGAAAATACCAATATAGCTCACAAACGGATTCTGGATGCCATGTCCAATTGCCATCTTGTGCTGAACAGTGAGCAGAAAAGCCGGATCCGCGCCCTATGCGGAGATTTGTCGCAGCCACTACTGGGTATGTCTAAGGCAAAGTGGGATCATGTATGTAGTAAAGTAAGTACCATTTATCATTTGGGGGCGTCAGTCAGTGTATTGATGGATTACCAGCGCCATAAATCGGTAAATGTGGATTCCTTGTCCGAACTGGCCTTATTGGCAAGTCACACTCGATTAAAATCTATTCGCTACCTTTCTCCTATGGCGGTATGTAGAAGGAATATCAACGGCAAACTGGTGGTGTTGGGCGAAGAACGAATTCAAGACAGCCCGGATGGTTTGTTAACACCCTATTCTCAGTCGAAATGGGCGGCGGAAATGCTATTAAACACCATGATACAAGTCGGGATACCCGTGAAAATCTACCGAACTTCACACGCACTACCGGCGTTTAACACGGGAAGCGTCAAACCCAATGATACCTATTGCGAAGTGTTGAGTATCGCCTGTAACGCAGGCGCGGTTCCGGACTGGGAGGATTCAGGTGTATTTGGTGTACCGGTGGATATTCTCTCCAGCCTGATAGTTAAGAACGCAATTGATGAAGATGGTTTCAGCGGCGTGGTGCATCTGGAAAATCCGGAACCCCTTAGCTTGAAATCCGTATTGCAACAGTTGATGTCGAGCACTTTGGATGAAAGTAGTAACAACGGTGCGCAATTGCGCTTGTATACGCTGCAGGAATGGAAACAAAAATGTCTGGATAAGGCAGGAAGCATAGGGGAGGCGCAAGGTTTACATGGGACGTCTGCGCAAGGAAGCGCATCGGTCGGAAACATGGGAATGGTGAAGTCTTTGTTTGAAGAACGTCGTACCGGAACCGGTGTGGAAAACATGTTTGCCCGACATCACATCGACGTCGGTTATTTGTCGAAAAGTAAGGATGTAAACGTCATACGGAATATGGTGCCGGCTGAGTATTGGAAAAAAATGACTCCTCTTTTATTTAAACACAGTTCCGGAAACCAGGAAGTAAACAAGTCTGTTTTAAACTCATGCTGCGATGACGCTTCGCAGGTTATGCAAGTCAACTGATCAATTAACATTGGAGGGAAGGGAAATGAGTCAAAAGGAAAAAAGTGATAAGTACTCTGCTATTTTGGTTCAAGGATGGATGGCCATGTTTACCATATATATTGCCAACCTGGTGATGGATATGGTTCGTTGCAATGTGATGGATCAATGCTCAACCTGGGCATCGCACATTGGACCGGGCGGTTTGGTGGTTATTACGATTGTAATGTTTATCTACGCTGTTATGCCCTTGTTGATCAAACTGATCAGCTCACTTTGGTTTCGATATGTAGCGGTTGGTATCACTGCGTTCATTACTTTGTTCTACGTGGCGCATGAGCTTACTCATTTGGTCGCCGGTGATAAACCCTTTGGCATCGCCCATACCCTGGATATTACCCATCACATTGTGGGTGTCGGTATGATAGTAGTGGCAACGCTGTGGGCCAAAAGCGCCAAGAAGGAAGAACAACCCATGCAAAGTGGAGTGTCAGTACCGCTGCAGGCTTCCAGTCAGGCAGGCTAAACCCTGGGTTTGGGGTCTGTTCTGTCGGGGTAGATGGGGTTAGTAAAAATGGACTGTGAGGGATTTATGGAAAATATAATGGACGAATCAACACATCAAGATTTATTGCAGCACTACGATGTGATTATTATTGGAGGCGGTTCCAGTGGTTCCGTCATGGCTAATCGTTTGAGTAAGGACATTTCTCGCAAAGTGTTATTGTTGGAGTCCGGCCCTGAACAGCCTCAAACGGATGGTGTAAAAGCAGCAGTTCGAAACGGTAATCAACCTGCTGTTATGCCGGGTCTGAATTGGAAAATCCGTACCTACATAAAAGGTGAAGCAACTAAAAGCGATTCCACTGCTCCATCAGGCCGGAAACACGCCAGTATATTTGACTACGAAGCCGGTCGTTTGCTGGGTGGTTCCTCAGCAATTAACGCAGTACAGGCTCTGCGGGGCGCCCCTATAGATTTCGACGAGTGGGCGCAAGACTGTGGTCAAGAGTGGTCCTGGAATTCCGTTCTACCTTATTTTCGTATATTGGAGGATGATCCTCAGGGCGATGAGGTTTTACATGGCCGCGGCGGTCCTATGCCGATTCGTCGGGAGCGCCGCGAGGATCTTACTTTGCTGCAAAATTCACTGTACGAAGTTTGTTTGGATCACGGTTTTTCAGAAACACCGGATCACAATGATCCGGAGACGACCGGTGTTGGCGTAATACCCAAAAACGTGGTGGACGGTGTGAGGATGTCAACCGCCATGACCTATTTGCAACCGGCTCGTAAACGGGAGAATCTGCACATACTCACCGGTGCACATGTGCACAAACTCATTATAAAAAACCGTAAATGTGAAGGGGTTCTGGTAGAACGAGGTGGGGAGTTGCGACCACTCACCGGGGAACGCATTGTACTGTGCGCCGGAGCGATGAATACACCACCGATATTGATGCGTTCGGGTATTGGTAATCCCCGTTTGCTTCAGCCCATGGGGATTGACGTGTCTGTACCGTTAAGCGGTGTTGGTGAGCATCTCATGGATCATCCTGTTGTGGGTATATGGGGAATTCCCAAACGCGATACCTGTGAGGTGGGCGAACCCTTGCGACAAACCTTACTGCGATACAGTTCCAGTGATTCAGGTTACGAAAACGATATGCATATTTGCATGATGGCGGGTATTGACGTGGCGCATATGTTTCCCAAGCTGGCTGCTTCATCCAGTGCTACAACTATTGCCGGCCTGACAACCTGTTTTAATAAATCCACCTCAGGAGGATATGTGCGGATTCGTTCCGCCGATCCTTATGAAGCGCCCAATGTAGTGATAAATTGTCTGGCTGATAAAACCGACGTGGCTCCACTAAAGGAAGGTGTGCGTATTGCCTGGGATCTAATGCAGTCTCCCCGGCTTAGGCAACGTTTTGACAAGGTGTTGGCTTGGTCCGACGGTATGATTCAGTCTGATATGGCTTTGAATCAAGCGATTAACTCATTTGTTCGTCCCAGTGCTCACGCCTGCGGCTCGGCAAGGATGGGAAGTTCGCCGGACAAAGGAGCTGTGGTCGATGCTAAAGGTAAAGTCTACGGTGTGGACAATTTATGGATCGCGGATGGTTCAATCATGCCTATGATACCCAGCTCTCCACCCCACCTGACCTGTTTGATGATTGCGGAGAAACTGGCTGCCGAACAGTGTTTGCATTAGGCGGCGCCGGCACCACCGTACTTAATGACGCGAACGTTAAGTGAAACACATAGAGTCGATAAAACCAATTGGGATGGGAAATATGTCAGTAAAGGAAATACAAGCGGGTGCTTGCCTGCGCCTATTACGGAAGTCAGTAAATGCAGATGCGCGTTTGATCTGTTTTCCATGGGCCGGGGGAGGGGGGAGTTTTTACAGGCGTTTTTCGGCTGATATTCCGCACAATATGGAGCTGTGGTCAATTCAATATCCCGGTCGGGAAGACCGCTATTCAGAGCCGCTTTGTAACCGTATGGAAACACTAGTGGAACATATTGTTACCGATTTGAAATATTTGAGTGACAAGCCCATGGTATTTTTTGGACACAGCATGGGAGCTCTGGTGGCTTATGAAGTAGCAGCGATGATGCAGCAGCGCTTTCGTCGCGAACCGGAGCTGCTGGTGGTATCCGGTTCCGGTGCTCCGGGATACGATCGGACTTATGTCCGCTGTCGTTGGGATGAAAGCGATGCGGTATTCATGGAGGAATTGCGGCGCTTGGGTGGAACGCCGGCTCCAATTCTTGAAGACAGTCAGTTGATGCAGTCTTTGTTACCGGTGATTCGTGCCGATTATGAGATTTTGGATCATTACGAAGCGACTCCGGAAGGCAAGTTAAACTGTCCCGTGATTTTTTGTGCCGGTAAAGATGACCACAGTGTGTCTGAATACTCACCCATCGCTTGGAGACGTCACAGTTTGGGAGTTTTTCAAGAACACTGGTTTGAAGGAGATCATTTTTACTTGTATGACCGAACGCCGGAACTGGTTAAAGAGTTGAGCGATTGGATATTTGGTTGTCGAGAGCAAAGCAGGAAAATTAGAAAGATTGTTATTTAATCACCAGAGTCCGTTGATGTTCCCGGGCTACAGTGGAGCACAGGACGCTACAAACTACTGACAAGGAGTGCGAAGAAATGAGAAAGGCTACTGTAATGAAAGTTATGCTAACATTGTTATTGTTGTTACCAAGCTTGGCGTTGGCTCATACCGAGGACGATGGCAACGGTTTTATTTCCGGTCTGCTACATCCCATATTTGGATATGATCATTTACTCGCCATGCTGTGCGTGGGGATTGTCAGCGCGCAGTTGGGAGGAAGGAATATATGGGTCATCCCCACACAGTTCGTGGCCTTTATGGTTCTGGGTGGTGTGCTTGGTGCTAATGCAGTGTTGTTTCCTTTTGTTGAAGTGAATATTGCCTTATCGGTTGTATTATTGGGTTTGGCTATTGTTTTTGCTAATAAAAACAGAAGCGTCATACCCATTATGTTGTTTGTTGCATTTTTCGGTACGTCGCACGGTTATGCCCATGGAGTGGAAATGCCCGGCTCGGCCAGTCCCGTGTTTTACTCCTTCGGCTTTGTTGTCAGTACCAGCTTGATTCATTTGTTGGGGGTCGCTATCGGCCATTTTTTCATCACCAGCCAGAAACTGCATCAGGGGTTGACTTATATTGGTGCAACGGTTTCCGCTGCCGGTGTGTTTATTTTATATAGTGCAATGGGTGCAGCTTAAGATGACAAATGTTGTTTCAATTTTGGAAAACGCACTGGGTGCATTGACCGTTGAGGTTATTAAACGGCCATTGTTAACGATATGGTTAACTCTTACCATGGTCGTTATTTTTGCCGCGGGTGCATCTCAAATCTATATTGACGTTAGCAATGAGTCATTGTTTCGGGATGATGACCCCACATTGAAACAATATCAGGCATTTCAACGGCAGTTTGGCCGGGATGATGCCGTCATTGCCGCCATTAGCTCCAAATCGGTTTTCAGTGCTGAGTTTTTCTCAAAGCTGGAATCATTGCAAAGGGACCTCGAAGCTGAGGTCCCTTTTCTGGATCTCGTTACCAGTTTGGTTAGTGTGACATCCATCAGCAGCAAAAACGGTGATGTGCTGATAGATGATCTGCGGGAATTATGGCCAACTGATGCAAATAAGTTTCCAGCTTTCAAACAGGAAATTATTAAGAATCCCTTGTACCGGAATCTGATTGTTTCCGAGGACGGTGAAACTACTTTGCTGATCATTCAGGCAAATGCGTATGCATCGGATATGGATAGTAAGGTTTCCTTCAAAGACAAAATCGTCAATCTGCATGATCGGTTTATGGATTTCATGGCAGGCCGTTCGCAGGAGAAAAAATCCCAAGCTGAGGCACCGTCGCCGAAGTCCTCCCCATCCAGGTCTCTGAGTGGTGAGTTGGACTTGGGGATGTTACCGGAAGAGGTGAAAACCGCCGGTGGTTTTGCGGGAGGCACAGAATCTGAGCAAAAAGTGTTGAAGCCCTTAACGGCGTCTCAGCTCAGCCAATACATGGATGCAGTGGAGAGAGTTATCCAGCGGCATCAATCGGAACAGTTCAACATTCGTCTGGCCGGTGGGCAGATGATTGATGCGGAACACAAAAAATCGATTCATGTGGACCTGGCAATGTTATTACCCATCGCTTTTATAGTGGTGTTTATCGTGCTCTACATTGTGTTACGACGAATATCCGCCGTGTTGTTATCGCTGATGGTGGTTATCATGAGTTTGCTGGCAACCATCGGTTTCATGGGCTGGATAGGGTCACCTATTACGCCGGTGGCGGTTGCGCTTCCTCCACTGTTATTGACAATTGGTGTCGGGGATTCGGTGCACCTATTGGGGTATTTTTATTCACACTTGAGTAAAACACAGAAAGTAGAGCAGTCTATTGTGTATGCGGTGAAGCGTACCGGTGTTCCTATCGTGTTTACCACGCTCACCACAGCTGCCGGATTTATGGCGTTTGTAGTATCGGACATTAAGTCGATATCCAGTTTCGGCTTGCTTGCGGCGTTTGGTGTCAATATGGCGTTGTTAATCAGTATTACCATGGTGCCGGCAGTGTTGATGCGCATGAAAATAACCGAAACCCCGGGTGCCTTTGAGCGCCGTTGGCATAACTACGCCCGTTTCATGACCGCCTTGACCCGCTCCAGTATGCGACGTCCCAAAACCGCTATCGTCGTTACCGTACTGTTGATCGCCGGGTCCATTCCGGGGGTGATGCAGTTGAGATTTTCTCACGACGTGCTGAGCTGGTTTCCCCAAGACAGGCCGGTAAGAGTTAACACTATCGCAGTGGATAAAGAGTTTCACGGCAGTATCCCTTTAGAGGTGGTTATTGATACCGGTACGGTAAACGGAATTTACGAACCGGAATTTATGCAAAAACTGGCTCAATTTCAGCAGTTCGCCCAAGGTTTGGAAGATGAGCATATAGACATGGGTAGAGCAACTTCCATCGTAGATACGCTGAAACAAATCCATCTCACCATGTCCAACGGAAATCCCGCGAAGGAATTGCCGGATAATCGAAATCTGGTGGCTCAGGAACTGTTGTTATTTGAAGGCAGTGGCGCGTCGGACGTAGCCAAACTTATCGACAGTAATTTTTCCAAAGCTCGGGTTACGGTGCGCATGTCCTGGGCGGATGCCGTGAACTATGTGCCGGTTCGAAATCAGATCGAGCAAAAAGCCAAGGAGATCTTTTCCGGGACGGCCACTGTCAGCGTGACCGGTTCCATTGATCTGGTCAGCAGAAGCCTGGTGGGTGTAATGCAAAGTATGAGTTCCAGCTATCTCATTGCGGCCTCGGTTATAGCTCTGATGCTGATATTGTTGACCCGAAGCGTGCTCTACGGTCTGGTGGGCATGATTCCCAACTTTTTACCGATTATTATCACTTTAGGTATCATGGGTTACGTGGGCTATCCCATCAATATGTTTACGGTGTTGCTTGGTGGTATTGCTCTGGGGCTGGCCGTGGATGACACCTTACACTTTATGCACGGGTACCGCTATCATCGACGGGAGCGTGGCGAGAGTGTGGAAACCGGAATACTCAATACAGTGAACATGGCCGGCCCGGCGTTACTGTTTACAACACTGGCCATTAGCCTGGGTTTTTTCCTGTTCACTATGTCCACCATGGACTCATTGTTTTACTTTGGCATATTTTTGGGGTTGACCTTGGTCAATGCGCTTATCGCAGATATCGTGTTAGTGCCCGCATTGCTGAAATTTATGGATCGTACACCGGTTTCTCAAATAACATCGGGACAGTCGTCTATGGGTAATTCGAATCTGGCACAGGAATCGAATGCGGCCGGTATAGGGCAGAATCATCAATAGGAAAAAGGGATTATTATGCTTTGCAAAGTAAATATAACGGATCTGGTAAAGTCAGGGTTTGTATTGATGACATGTTTTCTTGCGGTGAGCCTTGCTCACGCGGCTGATCCCAGCGCAGCGCAAGTAATGAAGCAAGTGGATGAAAGATATCAGGGTGATACCAGAAAGCAAAAAGGTATACTCACTCTCATCGACAAGAGTAAGAATAAGAGGGTGCGAGAGGTCCATGAATGGATGAAAAAATTTGGCAGCGACGAAAAAGTCTTTACGCGTGTGATATCGCCGTCGGAGGTAAGTGGCACCACTATTCTTTCTTACGAATGGCAACAACGCAGCAAAGATGACGAGACCTGGCTCTATCTTCCGGAACTGCGCAAGGTAAAGCGTTTGGCCACTACGGATAAGTCCTCCTATTTCTTAGGCAGTGATTTTACCTATTCGGATCTTAGCGGTATAGACGTAGATGACTTTACTTACCGTTTCGATGCTGAGAACGCCAAAATGGCGTCACAGGGTACCTGGGTGATAATGGCGGAGCCGGTTCAGGACCGGCTTAGCCAGGTCTTGGACGAGACCGGATACACAAAAATCAAATACTGGATAGACCAGGAGAAAAAAGTCATTGTAAAAGCCAAATACTGGCTTAAGGATGGAGGAAAAATTAAATATTTTACCGCCTCTGACCTGGTGCTAAAAGACAAAGTATGGGTGACTACAAAGGCACAAATGGTAATGACTCAGGGTGGGCATTTGCAACATGCCAGTATATTCGAAATAAAGGATGTGGTTTTTAACAGCAGTATAAAGGATGAGATTTTTACGACTTATGCGATGGAACGACAAATTAACTAATAAACGAGTAAAGACGTTCATTGGAGCGTTGCTTACAATCCCGGTCTTAGTCGTAAATACCACCGCTGTGGGCGTAGAGACTGATGCGGCAAAGACAGAAGAATTCTTCGGAATTATCGATCTTTCTGAGAACAAAGTGGTGACCGAAGCCAAGAAGAAGGAGACGGGAGTCACCGCGGGTGAATCCTGGTCCATCAAAGGCTATGTTAAGCAACGTTACGCCTATTCTCTGGAACAGCCGGTTTCAGCGAGCACTCGCAGAGAAAGTGAGGGCTTGTCACAAGTCAGGACTGTGTTTGATGTGAGTCTGGAAGGTAAGTTGTATAACACACTGGAATACCGCCTAAATGGCTATCGCAGTGAAGACAACTACGCCACCTGGGATGACGGCTTTGAGTGGCGCGAAGCCTACATAAATTTTCCTGTAGGAAATCGTCTTTGGCTGAAAACAGGCAGGCAAATTGTCGCCTGGGGTCAATCCGATTTTACCCAGATTCTGGATCAAACCAATCCCAGGGATGTTCGTGAGTTCGGTTTGGTGGAAGCTGAGGATATTCGTATACCGGTAGCGGCCACAAAACTGAATTTTGTGGGAAACCGATGGGGTGTCGATTTGGTTTTTACTCATGAGTATCGTTCCAATCGTATGGCCGCGCAAGGAGATGATTTTGATCCGTATGTGGTGTTACGTGGCAACTTCTATATAGATGACGGTCGAGAACCGGAATTGGATGACCCGGAGATTTTGTTTCGAAGCTTTTTTTCGTTCAGCAAGGGCGATATAAGTTTTATCTACGCCGATGTGTATGATGATAGTCCGGTCTTGCGCATCACAGGCCCGGGTCAGATGCAGCGGTACTATAATCCCATTAAAGTCGCCGGTGTTGGTGCCAATTGGATTGAAAACCAATGGTTGTTCAAAACAGAGTTGGCGTATAAGAAGGATGTGGAAATACTTCGCAATAATTTCGCAGGAGGCCGTGTTACTGAAACCGGAGCCAAATGGGTGGCAATGCTGGGCGCGGAGTACACAATCAACGGCGATGCCGGTTTAGCCTTGGAATATCTAATGGAGCAGATTCAAGACTATTCAATACAAATGCGTCCCGAGGAAAGCGAAACATCTTTTATTTTATCAGGAAGGTTTGAATATCTGCGCGATCTGGCCACCCTCACACTGGCTTGGGGGCATTGGGAGGAAGGCAAGAGCGATATATACCGGGTCACTTTCGATTACGATGTTGCTGATAACCTGGAACTGTCTGCCGGTTATCTCGTCTACCAGGCCGAAGAGCCCGGATCACTACTATACAGTTTTCGCAACAATGATCAGTTCAGCGTGGGTTTGCGTATGGGCTTGCAGTAAACGAATATAAAACAGCTTTCGGTAGAAAGACAAAGGCCGAATTCGAGGAACTTGTCATTCAGGGATAGGATATGAAATACGATTATATAATAGTGGGAGCCGGTTCTTCAGGGGCCGTATTGGCATCACGGTTAAGTCAGGACACCGGTTGTAATGTGTTGCTGGTGGAAGCCGGTAAGGACTATTCCAATACGGATGACATGCCGGAGGAGCTGAGGGCAGCCCATGAAGCAGTCATCGGTTCGCACAACTGGCCGTTTAGAGCTCAAGTCAGGCAAGCAGCGGTCAGTGCCACTCTAAAAGGTGCAAGTGCGGTTTTTTCCGCAAGCTCAAATCAATCTCGGCTCAATATGGCCAAAGCGGCTATTAAATCCACCTTGGACCGAAATTCCTGCCTAACTCAGTTTGTTTACCCAATGGGTAAAGTGGTTGGGGGCGGGTCCGCCATCAATGGCACCTTGGCACTCAAGGGTGCCGCAGATGATTACGATGAATGGGCTCGATTGGGTAATAGTGAATGGTCTTGGCAGCGAGTGTTGCCTTATTTAAAAAAACTGGAGCATGACCTGGATATGCAGGGGCCTGAATACGGAAACAGTGGTCCTGTTCCGGTACAGCGCACACCTTACGAGAAATTGCATGCAGTACAGAAAGAATTTTTTGACAGCTGTTGTAATCTGGGTTTTACACAGGTGGATTTGAATCGATCTGTCCCGGGAAATGGAGTAGCCAGTATTCCCCGCAATATTTGCAACGGCCAACGCGTGTCAACGGCTGTTGCTTATTTACGCGAAGTTAGAGACCGCCCAAATCTGACTCTATTAGCGGAAACCTGCGTTAACAAACTTGTGTTTGAAGGTAACCGGGTGAGTGGCATAGAAGTCACAAATCAGGGTATTACTCATCAGTATAGAGCAGATCGGGTGGTTTTGTGTGCAGGTACGATCAATACTCCCGCCATACTGATGCGTTCCGGTGTAGGGCCGGGCGAGATTTTGCGTTCACTGGGAATACCCATCGTCCAAGAGTCCCCCGGAGTGGGTAAGAATCTGACGGACCATCCTTCAGTAGGAATTTGGATGGTGCCCAAGGAAGGTGTGTGCAGCTTTGGAGAAGACGCACACCAAGTCATGTTGCGTTACAGTGCTCCAGGATCACAGTATCAGGATGACTTGCAGCTGTATATGGTCAATTCGGTGGATACCCGAAAAATTCCCGAATTGAACACGGCTTTGGGCAGTGATATGGGTATGTCCATTACCACGGTGTTGGGTAAGCCACTGTCCCGAGGCAGTGTGGAAATCGTCAGTACCCAACCCGATTCCAATCCGAAAATTTGCCTGAATTGTGCCGTGGAAGAATCGGACATGGAACGCTTGAAATCCGGTATAAGAAAGGCCTGGGAAATACTCAATCACTCAAAGCTGCGCAGTCACGTTCAGCGAGTGTTTGCATGGAACGATCACATTATTAATAACGACAAACTGCTGCGGGAAACCATTTCCACGTTTGTTCGGGGTTCTTGGCATCCTGTGGGTACGGCAAAAATGGGACCGGAGAACGATCCCATGGCAGTGGTGGATCAAAAAGGAGCCGTATACGGTTGTTCCAACCTCTATGTTGCGGATGCTTCCATCATGCCCACTATACCCAGAGTTCCGACCAATCTTAGTTGTATTATGCTGGGTGAAAAAATCAGTGATCAACTCATGCAATCAGCTCATGAAGTGGACGAGCCGGAACAGTCGCAAGCTCCACTGGTATATGCGGAATACATTTAAACTCACGAGAACAAAAGGGATGCTATGTTACTCATATTGAAATCGCTGCGTCAGACATTCATTTGGTTTGTCATATTTGTACCGTCGCTTATGGCTCAGACACTGGATACGCAAGAACGAAACTTAACAATTCATGTCGGTAATCTTCCGGACGATACCGGTATGGTGGTGGCGCGACTATTTCGCCCCGGTGATGATATATTTAAAACACCGTTTAAAGTGATAAAGTCACACTCATTTGCGAAGCAATCCACGCTGGTTTTTCGCGACTTGGAGTTCGGTCAGTACGCAGTTGTGGTGTTTCAAGACAAGAACGCCAATGACGACCTGGATCACAATTTTCTAAACCTGCCGGCGGAGCCCATTGGTTTTTCCAACAATTTCACCTTAGGTGTCTTCTCCGGGTTCCCCAGTTTCAATAAACTCAAAGTCAATTTTGACCCGGAGCATGAGTCTTATCAAATAGATGTGCATTAGAGTAGAGATTGTTGGTCGCGGGTATTTGTTGGCAACTAAGGAATGCATTAGACCTTGGGACATTCGCAGGGTTGACTTTATTCGTTTGGGGGCTTGCCGGTTCGTGTGGCATGATCATTGAACCCGGATAAGCGTTGCAGGATAAACTGCAATTCCTGTTCGCTGATGTTGATATATTCAAGCACCCGTCCATAGAGCATAACCGTAGGCGCATTGCGACCGCTCAACTCTTTCTGCAACTTATGAATGCAATACAGCACTACACGTTCTTTTCGCGTCAGGCCATCGCGCACGTCAGGAATATTGTCAAAGTCGCTCGGTTTCATAGACATTCGGTTTCATAAAAGTGTAGGGTCAGCTCCGGGGCTCGATATGCATTGATCGTGTCGTCGCCATAATAGTCCTGGCGGCGTTTTAACCGCGATGTTAACGGTAATTAACAATAGAAAGTTAATTACCTAGCGTCAACACAATAAGAGGGTTAAAATTCACGTTCCATCGCATGTCAGCCTCATTGCGTACCAGATCCCGGAGAGAATCAATTGTGGAAATATCACGCACCATTTGTCGGTATTAGAACATCTGGAGTTTTGCTAGACTGCGACTCTATTCAACTGACCGCCGGAAAGGAATTTATATGCTTCAGAAAAATCAAAATGCACCGGAATTTTGTGTTCCGAATCAACGCAATGAGACTATCTGTTTGTCCGATTTTAAAGAAGCTAAGACGGTGGTATTGTATTTTTATCCTAAAGATGACACGCCGGGGTGTACCATTCAAGCCAATCAATTCACGCAACTGGCCGAGGAATTCGCTGCCGTTAACACGGTGGTATTGGGTGTGAGCAAAGACTCATGCGACAGTCACCAGGCATTCATTGATAAGTTTAACCTGAAAATTGACTTATTGGCAGACACCACAGGTGAGTTGTGCGAGGCATACAATGTCTGGCAGGAAAAGGAAAAAAACGGCGAGAAGAAAATGGGAATTGTGCGATCCACTTTCGTCATCAGTCCCGAAGGCTTAATCGTAGCGGCCCAATACGGTGTCAACGCAGAAGGGCATGCGCAGCAGATTTTGGAAATGATTAAGACCTCTTAGTGGCTTGTGATGATAAAAAGAAGCCGGTTTTTAGCCGGCTGCTTTTTTAGACTGCAGCATTTCGGTTGATTCGTGTACTTGACGAGTAACTTCCTGATACAAAACCGGAAGATTGCTGGAAAACAACTCTGATACATTCAGTACCGGAATAGTTTTACCGGACTGAACAAAACTACTGACAGCGAGGGTTTGCCAAATCAGATCCTCGGGCATAGGGCAGGCTTGCTCCTCCGCCACCATAGTGAGTACGGGAGCGGAGCGCAGGCCCAGAGCGGCATATTGTAACGTTTGTCCTTCCTGTTCTTGAAAGGCCAGTACCATTGCGCCCGTATAGCCTGTGGGCTGTGATTCACCCGGATGAGTGAAATAAGCCAGATCGATGACAGGGATGAATTTCTCGCGCCATTTCAGCATGCCGGGGCAAAAATTCTGTTGTAATGGGAGCACCTCAAGCGTCGGTGCATAAATGTACTCGGCCATGTGATGATTACCGACGGCGATGTACTCTTCCCGCTTAAACGGCAGCAGCCAGGCTCTAATTTCAGGCATGAGCGACCTCCAACTCGCTTAAATAGAATGCCAGTTCTCCCGGTGCGCTCGCGCTGATCATTTTCTCCATATACTGTCCCATGCGTCTTAGCGGGGAGTTTTCTTGTATGGAAAAGTCGGGAATATCCTGCAACATTAAGTCATCATCCGCAGCGAGCATAGTGATCTGATCGCAGACCAAGCCGATCATGTTGTTTTGGTGGGATAGCAGAATGCAAAAGCGTCTCTGCTCGGGTAACTCGGAGTCTAATTCCATGCGGTGATTTATATTATACACCGGCCACTCACGGTCGTTGTATTTTAGTCGGCCTACTTGAACAGACTCATGATTTTTTGTATCGAGCGCTGCAATCAGGGAAATGAATTTGGCGTCTTTCTTGGGGATGGCAAAATCCAGTCTGCCCAATTGCAATACCAACCAGCCGGGCGCTTGATGAATTTGTGTTTCAGTCTGCACGGTATTCATGCTGCTCTACTCACCACCGAACTTAAGCGTGAAAGCAAGTCGCTTTCGTGATAAGGCTTGGTTAAGTATACATCTACTCCTGCCGCCTCAGCCTGCACCCGGTGTTTCTCACTGGAGCGCGAGGTGATCATAATGACCGGTATCTGCCTGGTGCTCTGTTGTGATCGCAGTCGGGCCGTCAGTTCTAACCCGTTCATGCGAGGCATTTCCATGTCAACTAACAAAACATCGGGGACTTTCCTGTTGATTTGCTCAATGGCTTCCATGCCGTCAATGGCAGTTCTCACATCGAAACCGTCATCATGCACCAACTGTGACAATGCGGTACGAACACTCAAGGAGTCATCAACAATCAGAATGTCCGATGTTTTACGTTCAAAACTCGGTTGATCGGTTTGAGCGCGGGAGACTGTACTTTGGCCTATGGATTTTTCCTCCAGTAAATCCAACATGTCCAGGATCGGTACCACACGCCCATCACCCAAAATGGAAGCACCGGATACGCCATTGATGTTGCGCATGTATTTTCCAAGACCTTTGATGACCAGGTCACGTCCACTGACCACTTTGTCTACGACCAATGCTTCTTTGCCCTCAAGCGTTTTAACCAATATGACGGGACGTTCGTCATCGTCCAGCGCCAGTCCCTGAGCGCCATGGCCTACACCCAATAGCAAATCCGACAGCAGACGGGCAGGGCAGGTTTCCTTGCCATCGCGAAATGCATAACCGGTACCGATTTTTTGAATTTTTTTAGCGCCCTGAAAAACAATGCGATCCAGGTTGTCGGTGGGCAGGGCAAAGGTTTTCTGGCCCACATCGGCCAGCAGGCAGTGGGCGATACCCATGGAGAGGGGAGCCCGCAGTATAAAAGTGCAGCCTTTCCCTGACTCAGTTCGAATATCGATACTGCCTTTCATTTTGGTTATGGTGTTGTTAACAATGTCCATACCGACACCACGTCCGGATATTTCCGTTACCGTTTCACTGGTGGAAAATCCGGCTTGAAGAATCAGGCGCATAGTCTCCTCGTCGGATAGCTCTTGATCGGGGGAAACCAAACCGCGTTCAATGGCCTTGGAGCGAATGAAAGGCAGGTCCAGTCCGGCACCATCGTCCTGGCATTTTATAACCAGAAAGTTACCGTCTCGGGCAAAACTCAAATCGATAGTGCCCGTTTCCGCTTTGCCCAAATGGACTCTTTCCTCGGGGGATTCCAAACCGTGATCCACGGCATTGCGCAAAATATGTTGCAAGGGATCGATAATCAAATTTACCATTTGGTCATCAAGCATGACATTTTGGCCGTGGATATTGAGTTGAACAGGCTTATGGAGTGAGTCGGTAGCCTTGCGAACGGCTCGTTGCAGGCGGGTATTCAACGTGCTGGCAGGCACCATGCGTGCGGTCATGAGCTGGTCGTGCAGCTCATTGTTAATCAATGCTTGCTGGTTTACGGTTGTGCCGATTTCCGACAAATTGTCCAGTACCTGGATACCCAGCATTTGTAAGTCCGCAATGGTTTCTATGACTGTATGCACGCCACTGTGCAGTTCACTGTATTGGTCCATCTCCAGTGGGTCAAAACCGCTGTTGACCACACCCACGCGGGATTCGATTTCCCGTTGACCCGCTGCGACACCTTGGGTGGATACCAGACGTTCCAGATCGTTGGCGCGGTGCCACAGTATATTGTGGCGTTCCACCAATTCTCTAAGTACACTCAAGCTCTGTTGCAGACGTTCCTGTACATGACCGCGGGAAATGGCCATTTCTCCGGATAAACGTTGCATTTCTTCCACGGATTCGGCCGATACCCTGACTTTGGCGTCCACCTGCGGGGTACTGAGTGGTTGGAATTGTGCGCTTGGGTTATGTGAGTCCTCAGCCGGGGATTCCTGTGTTGCTGACATAGATGAAACAAAAGAGTATTCCTTTTCAAACTCGCCCTTGTCGATGGCGTTGGCCACATCCAGCACCTGTTGTAGCACCGACAAAGCATGTTCGGGTGGGGAGCCAGTGCCCAGTAACGCCTCAAACATCATTTCCAGACAATCGGCTACATCCAGCAGCAGTCGGTTAATGCTCCCTTTAGGCAGCATACCGTTGTCACGTAAGTACTGCAGAATATCCTCTACGTGGTGAGACAATGAGGCCACACCGCGAACACCCACGGTATTGGCTTCACCTTTTAAGGCATGAATAACCCGTCGGGCTTCGTCAATGGCTTCCACTCCGGCCCGGCCGTTTTCTATGCCCTGGATCATAGAGGAGTAGTGCATAGCTTGAAGCGGTCCTTCAGTAAGAAACGCTTCCACCAGTTCCTTGTTAATGTCGTCTTCCAACTGCAAGGCGATATCTTCCATGGTGGCTTCTATCTGGCGCGACTCGGTTTGTTCGATGTCTTCCGGTTCTTCGCTGATGTCTAAGAGTTTTTGCTCCAGTGAGCTGGCCAGCTCTGACTCCGGTGCCATGGGCCACTCTGCGTGAAAACAGTGTTGCGCCAGGGCACGACATCGTGCTTTGTCCTTTGGCGTTGCCAGATAGTCCAGCATAAGATCGGGCCACTGGGCAAACAAGTCCAGATTGGTACTGCCGATGTTTTGCGGACTGAGCACGGAGAGGTTGGTTTCTATATGCCGGCAGACCCACTGCAAGCCTGCCAGATTCAACAGCCCCGTCACATCACTGATGCGCTGCAATTGCTCGTGATAGGTTTCCACGCCTTCTTGAAAAGCGTTTTCATCTCCTGATACGATTTCAGACAAGGCCGTCTGAAAGACCGGGGAAGAGTCACTGAGTTCGTCCGACAAAACAACAAGTATTTCCGGCGATGGCATGATATTAACTCGCTTCTTTCATTTTTACGGGCTGTGCTGATCTCATGGGCACCACGTTTTCCGGTAACTCGAAAGCAGCTACCGCACTGGCCAGTTCCTGACCCAGCGCTTCCAATCGCGATACGGTGGACTCGGTTCTATCCATTTGCTCGGCCGCCTGTTCGGTAACCTCACCACCTTTGACCACTTCACCGATGGCTTTGTCCATGGCGGAGATGGTATCGCTGGTTTCCACCTGAATATTGCTGACCAGTTTTGCGATTTGTTCTGTTGCCCCTTTGGAGCTCTCAGCCAGTCGTTGCACCTCGTCGGCCACCACCATGAATCCGCGGCCCGCTTCACCGGCTGCGGCCGCATGCATATTCGCGTTCAAAGCCAGTACGTTGGTTCGTTCAGCGATATTATCGATCAATTTAATGATACCGCCGATTTCCTGAGAACGTTCGCCCAAACGTTTGATGCGTTTTGCGGTCTCTTGAATGGTACCGCGTAATTCGCTCATACCCTTGGCAGCACCAAGAACGGTACCTTTGCTCTGTTCGGTATTGTGTCTTACCTCACTGGAGGCGTGTATCAATTGTTGGGAGGCGGCATCCACATTACCCAGTGTTTTGGCAATGCCCTCTGACATATTATTAATCGCATCCCCCAATGCGCCGGTGATATCCTCATTCACCGGAGCTTTGGAGTTCAGATTACCTCGGCCTAGTTTGGAAACGGCGCGTACCAGGGCAATGATGGAGTTGTTGAGCATTTCGTTTTCTTCTTCGGTTTTCATAAATTTACCGCGATCTTCCAACATGGTGTTGAAGGCGGAAGCCAGAGTACCGAATTCGTCTTTGGAGTGCAGGTCTACACGTACACTGAAATCACCTTCGGCCATTTTTCCTACCGTGTTTTGTAGCGCATCCAAGGAATGGTTAATCAGTTTTCTGACTCGGAACAGCATGGTTCCCGCTGCAACCGCAGACAGAATCAAAATGACGCCAAAACCGATAAGTATTATCAGGTGATTGGTTTTGTGAAGTTGTTTATTGCTTGCTTGGTGTTTCTCAAGGAAACTGCGCAATTGTTTTACCAAGGGATCCGCTTGATGAATGGATTTTTCAATACTCTCGATGTCCGCATTAACAGTTTTGAAACCGCTGACCAGAGTAGCGAAATGGGCTTGATAGTCTTTCATGTTGGTTCGAATTGTGTCTTTAGCGGTCTCAGACAAAGTGCTGTCTGCTACGAGGCGATTGAATCGTCGTTGCTCAGCAGCCATTTTGCTGATGTATTCTTCGGTTTGCGTGTCTAGAAAGTTCTTCTCGAATACACGCATGGTAAGTAAGGAGGCTTTCAGTGGTGCTACACCGTCATAACGTAAATCAGCCTCCACGCTCCGGGCCGATTCGTTTAATTGGCCCAAGATTCCGCTTTTGTCATTTAGACCCAAATCGATTTGATGTTGTGCCGTGGTTTTGAACTTTTTCTGGTAATCTGAAATCGTGTCTTTAAGCTTGGCTAACAAAGCGTGCTCGCCCTCTACGTTAGTTATCTGATCCAATTGAGCAATGCTCTTAAAGGCCGAATCTAGGAAGGCGCTGTGAGTTTCGAGATATTTTTCATCTTTGTGCAGCAGAAAGTTTTTCTCCTCCTTTCTGGCATTCTGTACAGACGAAAGGGCTCTATCCGCTATAGTGGCGAATTGAATTACGCGTTCGTCCTCTTTAAAGGTATTGGTCGTGAGCAAGTCCACCGCCAAAAACGCGAGACTGATCATCACAAAGCCCGCAATCATTACACCCAGAACCTGGTTTAGCCTTTGGGATACCGTTGATCCGAGGCTAAATTTTTTGAAACCTTTCATTCGTCTTTCTCCAGTTTAGTCATACTCAGCCGTATCATGCTGTATCGATACAGTCCCACGGAATCTATGCCCAAGGGGTACGCTATATTGCGATTTCCTCAGTCAATCGTTCAAAAAAGTTTTTTATTTGGATGTCTATCCACACCAGGTCTTCGTAGTCATAGGCTGCCGTAGCCACGGGCTCCAGGCGCTGCGGTACCGGAGGCAGACTGCTCAGCTTTTGCTCGGTTGGTATGGTTTTACGTTCGGGCAGCCCTTCAATCAACAGGCCGATACTTTCGTCATTGTGACCGAAAACCAGTAAATAGGGTTCTTTACTCCGGTCTCGCTCCACGTCTAATGCCAGCGACAAATCAACAACGGGAACCAGCCCGCCGCGTATATTGACTAGACCGATCATCCAGGAGGCGGTATTCGGTATAAAATTCAGTGTCGGTAGCTTGGTGACTTCTCTGCTGCCGTCTTGCGGGTACAGTAAACCAATGTCACCAACGCGGAAACCCATTCGATGAATTACCAAATGTTTGGTTTCGCTAATGCTGTCGTGGGACGATGCAGAAGGAAGTACAAATTCACGAGTCAGCGCATCGCTCAGACTGATGTTTCCAGATGGCCTTTGATCGGCCGATGGTGCCTGGCGTGTGTCTTCAGTGTTCATCGTATCTCTCCTATCGTCCCACGACATGTAGGTTAACTATTGTGGGTTAACTACCGTTGTGGTTTAACTACAGTGCTTGCAGTTGCTCCAGGATTTGCTCGGAAGTGTAGGGTTTGGTGACATAACCGGAGGCACCCTGTTCTTCACCCCAAATTCGGTCGGCTTTTTCACCTTTGCTGCTGACCAGAACTACAGAAATATCTTTGGTAGCATCATCGGACGTGATGGCGCGGCATGCCTGAAAACCGTTCATGCCATCCATAATGACATCCATTAAAACAGCGTCCGGGTGATCATTTTTAGCAACGTTGACAGCCTCTTCTCCGGATGAGGCGGTGAGAACGGTGTATCCTGCGCTGGATACGATCTGTTGCAGGTTTTTTAAATCAGTGGTTGAATCGTCAACAACAAGCACTTTTTTTACTGACATCTTATTTCTCCTATTTGCATCACAATTGGCTTTGGGTTATGAACCCTGATGGTTTTAAAAAGTGCCTGTTCTCAATCGATTGAATTGGTTTGATGAGCTTTGGCACACACTGGGCGCTACTTTTTCTACTGCTTCAAGTAGTTTCTTGCTATTTACCGGTTTGGTTAAATAGACATTGGATCCGGACATCATTCCCCGAACTTTGTCGAAAGAGGTGTCTTTGCTGGTGAGCATAATGACCGGAATGCGTTTGGTTCGTTTGGAATTTTTGATTTGCTTGCAAATGCTATAACCGTCCATTCCGCCCGGCAGCATTACATCAAGAAAAACGATATCGTAGTCTATCTCTTCAATTTTTGTAAAAGCGTCTTTGCTATTGGTTGCGAAATCCAAGTCCAGCTCTAACGAGCTCAAAGCGACGCGAATGTGTCTTTGTACTGTATAACTGTCATCGACGATCAGAGCCCTGGGCTTTGTGGATTTAACTAAACCGTTTTTCATAAGCAGCCTCATTCAAATTGTTTGTTGAGTTTTCAGCGGCGCGGCATGCTCGCATGGGTAATATATAAGTAAGTACCGCGCTCGAATACTTTATCGTTTTTATAGGTTTTAGCTGAATGGAGTTCACTACATTGCCACACTTGGATCATAGTGGGTTATAGCTGCTTCTAAGTCTTTTCAGGCTACTCATTAGAAAGGAAATATTTATCTTTGTGACGCGGAAGAAACAATCCAATCCATACTGTTTGCTGCGTTGTAACGTGAACAGTATGTTAAAGCGGGAACTGGTTCACAGTTTACCGGCGAACAAAAATCGCTTAGCGATAGCTTTTTTGCGGTGTCATGCAGGGTAGGATAAAGGGGGGCGGGTATGTTTTGTAGCTCGATACGATCGAGGTCTGTTCCCATGCCGGAACAACAAAATGTATTCCGGTGTCAGGCGGACGTCACAAGATTCAAATACACTCCGACTGAGGTTTGCAGCAATCGGTTTGTGGTGCTGGGGCCGGCTGATTGCCCAACTTTCGGGTAACGAACAGATAGCTTGCAGGCATTAACCAGCCAGTAAAAAACACCAGCAAGCCAAAGCCTGTGTGCCGGGTAAAAGCTAAAAGCCAGAAAGCCATTGTTAAGGTGAAAACGGATAACCCCAGGATGATCTTGGTATTGTGGGGCATGGGGCCGGACCGCCGAAATAAGCCCACAACCGGTCCAAAAAACAGAATGATCAGAACGCTAAGAATTCCCCAGCCGATCAACCGATTTACCGGGTCGCGTATCTCGTCACCGCAGGCCAGGCTAAAAGCGGGTAACATGCAGATAAATAGTGCAAGTCGTCGAGTCATGGTAAGCAGGCTCCTCAAATGCATGGATGGGGAATATCATACGCACTGGAAATGAAATACCAATGACCAATTATGATGAATTCCGGCGCCAATAGCCGGACAAATGTCACAGATTGATTTGTAAGGGCTCTAGTGAGAATGTCATTTACTATTTTTAGCACCGCGTTTTAATTCAGCTGACTTTGTGGTTTGTGACATCGAAATGCTTGCAAATTCATGAACAGCCTCCAATTCGCATTGACAATCACTCAATCCAAACTACATTGGAACAATACTATTCAGTTGGCGTGCTGTCTGTAAGGCATAATAATTGCAGACTGGGACGGGCTCAGGCCTGGCCCTCGCTGGGTTTTTGACGTTTAAAAAAGTAGCGCGCATAGAATATTTGGTCCTCGTGCCAAGTTCAAACTTTAATAATAGTTAATAAAGAGGAGAAACTATGACAATCCCTCGTTTCGGTTTGCGAATTGCAACGAAGAAAATTAGTGTCTTACTTGTATCCGTGCTGGTTCTTGCCGGGTGCGGTGGAGGCGGTGGGGGAGGCAGCTCACCTCCGCAAACCACAATGGGAGGGGGGAGCGTCAAGGGTCCGTTGGCCAATGCTCAATTCGCACTGTATGAATTCGATTCAGTATTCATCAATTTTCAGGCGCAAAGTCCTGTTGCTTCCGGGCGGACCAATGCCCAGGCCGCGTTTCAGTTGGGATTGCCAACATCCAGCGTGAATCCTCCGTACATATTGGTTTTCACCGCAGATGCCTCCACAACGGATTTGATGACCGGTGCCAGACCGATAATCACCAACATGAAGACGGTTGTGACACAGGACATGCTGGACAGTGGCAAGAACCTGTACGCGACACCTCTAACCACCTTGGCGGTGGATGTGGCGATTAAAAACTCTCTGTCAAATCGTGCGCCATATTCAAACGATGAAGCTTATACAAATGCCACAACGGTACAGGAAAGGTTTCTGGCCGCTTTACCCATAGCAGCCGGCGAGGTTAAATCCACATTGGGTTTCGGTCTGGATGAAAATATCGATATATACACCACCGCACCTCTTGTGGACTCTGATACTACCAGTTTGGAATCACAAACCCAGACGGCCAAATATCGCGGCGCTGTAGAAGCCTTTGCTGCGGTGGTCGATCAATTACAGGGTCAAGTGAGCGGGACCATTGCTCCGGTGGACACGGATACTATCGTGGAAGCATTGGTCGCAGACTTAGCCGACGGACAGATTGACGGAACGGATGTTGACGGAAATTCAATCGTAATCCTTCCTGTTGAAGTTCGCGCCACCCTGGAAAACACAGATCCGCAACAGTTGATGATTCCCGGGACTTCTACAACCGTTGCACAAATTGAAGCCGTTTTGGCATCTGAAACATCTCAAACCGGTAATAGTACGGTTGATACAACAAACCTGAGCGATAGCACCATCGACACCAGCACTGAACCTGCTCAAACCAATCCGGATCGAGACGGTGACGGTGTGGTGAATTCCGATGACGCATTCCCGGATGACCCTGCGGAAACCAAAGATACCGACCATGATGGAATCGGGAATAATACCGATACCGATGACGATAACGATGGTGTGGCAGATGGGGCCGATGCCTTCCCCTTGAACAGTGCGGAAAGTGGCGATCTGGATGGGGACTGCGGTACCATAGCCACCCAAACCACGACATCCGGAAATGGCTGTGGTGACAACTCCGATCCAGACATTGACGGAGACGGTGTTGATAATGCCAGTGATGCCTTTCCACGCAATGCCTCAGCCCAAAATTCCAATGATTCCGACGGTGATGGCTGGGATGATAATCTTTACGATAATAACGTCGGTTTAGTTGATCTTCCTGCACCCGTTGACAGTGATGGCGACGGTATTCCCGATGTGGATCAAAACGGTGTCGAACTGGACACAGATCGTGATGGAGACGGCGTATCCAATAGCTTGGATGCACTACCGGATGATTCCACTGAGACCAGCGACAATGATGGTGATGGAATCGGTAACGTAGCCGATACAGACGACGATAATGATACGGTATTGGATGTAAATGACGCCTTTCCATTTGATCCAAATGAGTCAGTTGATACAGATCATGACGGCGTAGGTAACAATGCCGATCCCGATGACGACAACGATACCGTGCTGGATGTAAACGAAGCCCTCGGTTGCGAATTGTTGCGGGACTGTGACGGCGACGGTCGTACGGACAACGTGGACGCATTCCCCGGTAACAATACTGAATGGGTGGATACGGACGGTGACGGTATTGGTAACAATGCGGATACCGATGACGACAACGATACCGTGCTGGATGTTAACGATGCCTTTCCGTTGGATCCCACTCGCAGCACATTGGATACCGACACGGACATGGACGGTTTTCCGGACAGTATCGACAACTGCCTCAATGATCCCAATCCTTTGCAGCAAAATCTGGATGGCGACTTGCTGGGGGATGTCTGCGACACTGACATCGACGGTGACGGGGTTGCTAACGATGTGGATGCGTTCCCCTATAATCCCAACGAATCAGTCGATACTGATGGTGACGGTGTGGGTGATCAAAGCGACAACTGTCCCAATGCAGCCAATCCGGTACAACGGGATCTGGATGGAGATACCCTGGGAGATGCCTGTGACAGCGATATAGACGGTGACGGGGTTGCTAATGGAGCCGACGCTTTTCCAACAAATCCCAATGAATTTTTGGACACGGACGGCGATGGCATCGGGAACAATTCAGATACGGATGACGACAACGACGGCCTGTCAGATACCGCTGAAGCGACTTTGGGTACCAATCCATTGTTGGTGGATACTGATTCGGACACAGTGAATGATGGTACCGACAATTGTCCATTGGATTCAAACAGTGATCAATTGAATACAGACGGGGATTCTCAGGGTAATGTTTGTGATGCTGATGATGACAACGATGGTGTTCCTGACAATCTGGACGCTTTTCCAACGGATCCCACTGAAACACAGGATTCCGATGGTGACGGTGTCGGTGATAATGCGGATGTCTGCAAATTTAACCCAAATACGTCTACCGATGCCAGTCAGTGTGCCTTCCTGGATCTTGGTCCTATCCTGGAACAGGGTATCACGTGGGCAGAGTCCCGATTTGAGTGGGATGGACAAGCGGATGTATTGCAGTTCAACTACGGTACCTTGCAGTGGAACAGCACGCAGGGCACGACTACCGATGATGAGTATGTTTTCCACGAAACCAATCTGACCTGGGATTTACAAGTACCCACCACCAACTCGGTGATGTTTGATACGACGGGTGCAGGGGGTTGGGTAGCGCTGGGAGACAATTTGAAAGTTCAGAGTGTCAGCACCAGTCAAAGTACGGCCGTTTTGGTTAAAACCGATGCGTCAAGTAACATCTTTGAGCAGCTGAGCATCAACATGTTTGAGCTGGACATAGCGGGCAAACCATTGACCACGTATTTAGACGCCAACTGGCGCGGCAGAGTCAGCGATGCGGTTAATTTCTCAGCGAATGCCAAGGCCTATGGTTTGACATATACCAATCTCAGGGATTCGTACAGCATCTGGTGTGATCAGCAAGATACAACAGTTACCGGTGATACCTGTGGGTACGTTCAAGTTAACTTTACAACGGTACCGGTTGCAGCCACCGCTTTATCCGAACTGGTATTGTCCACCACAACCCAAAACGGTGCTGCCAATACAATTTGGGGAATTTCCGGCGGTCCGAATGGGTGGATTGGCGTAGAGTTACTGGGCAGTACGGTGACTCCCGGATCCAGCGGAACCACCAACTTCTTTTCGGTAGACAATTTGGGAACGGCAACTCCCATCGGTACCGCCGGTACCTGGTCGGTGGTGGCCGTCAACGGTGTGAACTTCCTTGAATTCGCCATACCGAATGACATCTTGGTAATTGCTGATATGAGAGAAGAAGAGCAGAACCGGTTCTTCGTAGAGTACAACAGTGGCACCGGAGTTTATGTTCGCCAGGGCGGGAAAAGCGCAACCGGCACCGGTCTCTCTCCCAATGTCGTGATGTTAATGTACGGACCAAATGCCAAAGCTGAACTTCTGGCCGCCTATGGTCCCGGCAATGGTGTTGCGCCTACGCCTAATCCTGATGACAGTGATGGTGACGGTGTTGTCGACAGCCAGGACGCGTACGTCAATGATCCAACCCGCGATGCAGATACTGACGGTGATGGCATAGCGGACGCAGTATACTTCGTGACAGTTGACGGTGTTCGTACGGATCTGATTGACGATGCTGCCAGTGACTCGGACGATGACGGTGACGGAATTGCTGATGCTGCCGACACTTGTCCATTGACCGCAGACGCCACCAATAATCCGGCAGTATGTGACAATAGTGCGATATTGGGTGTTCATCGCTTAACAGCCACTATATCCGCTTTGTCCGATACCAGCACAGGATTACTGGCTAACCAATGTTTCGGTAGTGAAGCGGTTGGTGATTCCGAGGTCGAGTATCTGAGTTTTGAAGATGCAGGTAATGGCCGGGTGCTAATCAACGCTGAAGTGTTTGGTTCATACAATGGACTGACCAATGTGTTGACTATCACCAACTCGGAAATCCGAGATGAATGGATTCCAAGTCTCAACGGTGGACTGGGTGGTACATTAGAAATTACTCAGGCGTTTTCCGCTACCATAAACGTTGATACTGTCAGCGGCACATGGACAGGTGCATTCTCTGAGACTTCCACCGGAACCGACGCGGTTTCCGGCGACAGTCGAAATTGTCTGCGATCCGAAACTTTGGCCGGGGCATTCACATACTCACACACGGGGTCTGAGGTCTACAATGGTTTGTATGCGGTGGAGATGGGTTTTAACGAAAACGGCATGCAAATGAGGGATTCCACAGTGGTACAACTGGAAGTGAATCCAGTGGCCGGTACGGTTGTCGCTCATACAGTGGACCTTGAGGATCCAAACCAAACCGTGTTGTCTGAGAATGAAACTTCCACATTCAACCCAATGACGGGTCGGTTTCAACTGAACGGAGATAACATTTATCATCGAGCCGAGCCGGATGGTATGGGTGGAACTACAGATATGGTTATTTGCGAAGAGGAAAGAGTTCGAGGCCTTTTTGTGGATAATCCCGCAACAGCTGCGCCCGGTGCGGTGATGCTTTGGGTACAAACAGAAAACCGCAACCGTCAGTACATGAACACGACGGATCCGGCAATCTGTGCGTCTACAACGATGCCGAGCAGTGAATGGAACAGCGGTGGTGAAGGTTACGGTAAACTGGTTGGTACGACAGGCTTTACCCGAGTGGTCTCCACGTCCTCAGGCGCGGGAGTTACGGACGGCATTTACCTGGGTCTCCAAAATCCGCCCGTGAAACCGGCCGCAGCAGGTGGCAAGTTGTGGCTGCAGGTTTTGGATGGTGCAACCGAACTGTGTTCCGCTGCTTATATCAGTGAGCCGGGAATCAACGGACGCTATGTGGACCAGCAACGACTGCCAAACCCGGACCGTACCGTTCTGGCATTCCAAAGCGGGCCCTACAGCTTCATCAACTGTAATACCGATGATCCGACTACGGGGGCGGACCGTGTAGTTCACGGTACCAGTTATACTGTCAGAGTGTTGGATGCAGGGGGTGATGGCGTTAAGAACACCACATCCTCAACCGTAGCGAATGATGATGCTGTTGTGTACTCCAGCTCTGTCGCCGCAGAGGTTTCCATCAGTCGATTTACCAGTACGGTTGATCGCATTACTGTCGATGTGAACGGCGCTAAAGGTTCTACGACTCAGGCAGGGGGAAGAATACCTCTGTACGGATACTTTAATCCCACTACATCTTTACCGGTAAGCTGGGTAGGTATCAACGATGGTCAAACACGCTATCAGGTTCGGGTTGAGGAGTCGGAAGGAACCCTTCGCAGACGTATGGATACTCCCGATGGTGCGACGACTTCGGTTGTTTTACCCGCCGGTACTTTGAACCCATGGGATGCTCATACCGTACGGATCACCGCTTCAAAATCTGACGGTGTCGGTTCAGTAGCTCTGAGTCACAGTCAACGACTGGAACTTCGGGCAGGTGTGCATGGTTTGATTAATGTTGAAACCAATAACGCAGACCCGGCCGCCGGTGTATTTCAAATCTATGTTCAAGCGGGTATAGATGGCGGTGTTTGGAACTGCACGGTGGTCAACAGGCCATTCCAGTGTAACGGCGGCAATTTGGATTCGTTCAACGATACCCTGAATTTGAATATGAACGATGATGCAAACGGAATGGTGACCGGTGTGCCCGGCAATTCTTTCAATCTGATTATGCAGTGGACCGACAGTGCCAATGCGACGGTAACGTCTTATCCGGGTAGTACCACGGGTGCCGCCAGAGTAGTGACTCCGGAGCTGGGAATTGCCTCACGTGTCACTAACGCAGGTGAAAGTACACATATATCCATGAAAAACGCACTACCCGTGTACAATACGGCTGTGTTAAACAGTGTCGGTAGTACAGTGTTGGATTCGGTTACGTCGGCTGTTTCGTGGAATCTATGGAATATGGACTTCCCGATGGTTGTTGACTCCTTTGTCCAATTGCCGGTTGACGGACTACAGGCGCAAAGAGGCAATACCTATGTCAACTACAACAGCTTGAACAATGGTGGGCTTGGATTGCTGGGAACGGATACATACCTTGTGACCTTAAGCGGCTCTTTTGACGGCTCTCCTGATGCAATCTTTGAGTTGCCGTATACACCGCCGGCGAGTGTTACCGAACCGGCCGTACTGAAAGCCGACATGTTGGTGAACAGCACCGCAGTGACTACCACAACTGCGGCTGCACCGTTGGTTATCACAGCAGCAACCGGAGTGAGTGTGACTTGGAGTACGGCAAGCTCCTTCCCCACAAGCACCCAATGGCAAGTGATGTATAAACAACTCGATGGTGTGACCTTGTTACCCATGCCACACTACCAGATCCGTACACCGAGATATGTGAACGGAGCCGGTGTTACGCTGACCGCCGGTGCTACCAACGATTGGAGCCTGGATGCAGTGGAATTCCTGCCGGTCGGATTGTACGAGTTGCAGGTACGTTCATACTCCGCCACAACGGATGAGCAGGGGATAGGGCAGAAAGTGTTTATACAAATCACCCCATAAACTGCACAACCTTAGTTAAAAAAAATCCCCGGCTGGTCCGGGGATTTTTTTTGTCGGGCGCGTTCTGTTTAATTGAACCCTTACGCCATACCCGATACCACACACACTCTAAACCGTCGTAGGTGCGGTGTTGGCAACTTTCAGTATCTGCTTGCTTTAACGGGCGGATTTTATAATCGCTTCAAACTCCTGTTGCAGTTGTTCCTTTGCCGATTCCGGTGCATAGCCGGTGGCCACCAGCCAGCAATGGCGGGTCTTAATAATTGCCAGGGGAGTTGCCAGCGTAATGGTAACGTTGCCGGCCGGTATATTGCCACGCCAGAACTCAATGGTGCCTTTTCCTTTTCGCGTGGTGATTTGACGAGGTTTGCTCAACTGTTCCTGACCGGCAGGCAGGGCCGCGCTCAGCGTACCTAAACCTCTTGTACGGGTGGTGGCCATAGAGTGCATAAAACCACGATAGCAATCCAAAACAATGCTGGCGCCGGAGATATTGTTGGATGTGAGAACACCAATGGTGTTCTCCGAGTTTGTCGGCAGTGGGCCGCTTTTCCAGCCATTCAATAAATCCAACGTTAAATGCGCGTGCGTGAATCTTCCGCCTTCATCCGGGTTTGCCATGGGTTTCATCGCTTGGACCGCGCTTGCAACCGCAGGATTCGCTTGTTCCTGGGAGGCGGTGGATTTTTTTAAGGATACGCGGCAGCCTCGACTTCCCCGGGTGCCGGAAAGCACGAATGCATCACCTTGCAACCGTCCTTTCATGTAAAAGTCGAGAGAATTTGGTCCATACTCAAAGTTACCTTTGATGCTCATTTTCCCATTTTGTGCTTTTAGACGAATCGGAAACTCCAAGATTTTATCGTCCAAAAAGTATCTGTCGGGGTAACTTCCTCGCAGATCACGCAGTTCCTTTTTGGAAACATGATTTAAATCCAAGCGGTAAGCTTTGGCTGTGGAATCTTCAATGGTAATACTCATATTCTTGGTCCATGGGTCGTCGCCCCACCGATTCACACCACAGTTTAAATATCCGCTCCAAGTGCCATCATATTCACCGGCGAACGCAGTGGCGGAGGCCAGTAAAAGAGCCGGCCACACCACGCAAAAACCGGCTAAACGTATTGTTTTCATTAATAAATCTCCAGATTGAAGTACGACAGGCCGACATTTTATCACAGCCTGTTTCGATATTGCGCACAATATAGGCGGTTATAGCAGGGTGAGCCGCTGTGTCCAGCTGCAGGACGCGTAGCAGGTCTCTACGTTTAGGCGAATCATCTCACAGTTTTTGTACTCAGGTGCTGGTATCATTTTGGTAAGCGGCTTATACTTTTCTATGATAAATAAAGTAGGGTAATTGCATGTTATTCAGTAAATATTCCTCGATTAGGCATTATGTCGTTTGTTCAGTAATTTTTTTGCTTTACGCCACTTTGCCGGCTTGTAGTAGCGACTCTTCAGATAAAGGACCACCACCGCAAGGGTCAGAATTTCCAGCGGCATTTGACGAGAGTGTGAGCTATAGCAATACCATCTATGTGTCCGCGGCGGCTTCCCCGGGCGGTGATGGCAGCCAATTACTGCCTTACGACACCATAAGAGATGGATTGTTAAATGCTGCTCCGGGAACGCAAGTACGTATTGCCGCCGGCACCTACGGCGGTGCGGGTGCGTTCAGTGACGTGCAGGGAATGGCGACGGCACCCATTGCCATCGTAGCGGACGGGCAAGTGATCATAGACGGCGGTGATGCTGAGATGGCTTTTTATTTTAGCGACGCTCGTTATTTGGTGTTCGACGGCTTAACGATCCAGAACACATCACCCCACGGCATTAATATGGACGATGGTGGTAGCTACGACACGCCCAGCGAATTTATAGTATTTCGCAATATGAACTTTCGAAACATAGGTGCCACCGGGCAAAATCGCGATTGCTTAAAACTCTCGGGAGTGAATAACTTCTATATAGAGATGAGCCGGTTTGAAAACTGCAGAGACGGTGAAGCAATCGATATGGTGGGCAGTCACGATGGCATCATTACCGAAAACTATTTCGCCAATATGGGCATCAATGGGATAAACACCAAAGGCGGTACCGCAAACATTCACATACACGGTAACCAGTTTGTGGATATACCGCAACGATCCATTAACGCGGGTGGTTCAAGCAATATCGCGGTGTTTCGTCCCATAGACGCCGAGTATGAGGGCAGTCAAATTCACATAACCGCCAATATTTTCGTCCGTCCCGGATCAACCCCCGTGGCTTTTGTGGGATGTGACACCTGTGTGTTTGCCAACAACACTATCATCGAGCCGCAAAACTATATTGCCAGAATATTGGAAGAAAACACGCAAAAAACTGCCGGGCACAGCGGTTATTTCATCAATAACATCATCGTGTTCAATTCAAGTCAAATATCCCCTATTTATGTCGGCGTAGGCAGTAACACAACTCCCGCTACCTACACGTTTGGCTGGAATCTGTGGTATTCCCTGGATAACAATCAATTTGCCGGGCCAACCTACGGTGACAGCATCATAGAAACAAGCTCCGTCATTCAGCAAGATCCGAATCTGGATGCAAACTATCGAACTCAAGCGGGTAGCCCTGCGTTTGGTCAAGGGACCACCGTTATTCGTGGACTGATCGGTGATTACGACAGGAACGCCTATGCCAATCCACCCAGCATCGGTGCATTCTCTCAGCCTTAACCGTGGGTGCATTTATTCATATTCTGGTGACCGAGATCCTGTGGCGGGGGCATTAAATCCGGGTACCCGTACCCGGCAATGTCCCCAAAAAGCGTTGTTGTGATGTCGGCCACTGCACCCCATTGGTTTCGTATTGAACCAAATCCACAACGCCGCCATCGAATGAAACCTAACCGGCGGAAATCCGATTTCCATGCCCTTGGCAGTTGGCGACATTTGGGGGAAGATACAGATATCGGCTACCTCACATAGATTAATATCGTAACCAATACGGTCATTTAAGACTTCATGACTTTTTCAAGATACGCTTGAACTTGGTAAAAAAGAAAAAAGAAGAAGTTAATGGCCGTATGTTATATTAGAAAACCATTGCTTTCGGAATCCGTTTTTCCCGATAATGTTTGCCAGAAGGTGCGACAATGAAAAAACTTAAAAATGAAGCAGAGGTATTGAAAGAGGCGATATTAGCCGGAATGAAATATGGTGAAGACCGTGGGGCAGTGGAGTGGGAAGCCACCGATTCCGCATCCGAAAAAGTATTATATCTCTATCGATTATTGGTTCATGACAAGCTCATTCAGCCTTTGCCCGAAGATCAGGTATCACAGAAGTCCATGCGTCATAAGCTCGCGCTTTGGTATGCCAAACAATTGCCAAAAGGACACCCGTTGTTGGGTTAGTTGTTCTGCTCCAGCACCGGTTGTAACCGCTTGTAGAGGTGGAATAGTTTACGTATTCCACCAAGCAGACTTACAGGTTAACTGCATAAGCAACGATAAGCAGCGGTAATTAATATTGGATGAGAAACAGTGGCACTCAACCCACTTGTCTTCTGCATATTCCTCCAACTCTTCCGTTTCATACTCCCACTCATAACGCTTTTCAGGTGGTTTCGCATCGACATTTCGAAACAAGATCGCGCATAGGACACCGATGACCGCGCCGAAGAAATGAGACTCAAATGAAACATCCGGCTCCGTTGGAAAAATTCCCCAGATCATGCTGCCATACATAAAAAACACCAAACACGACAAAGCAATGGCGCGTTTATCCCAACGCAGTATTCCAATGACAAATACAAAAGCCAGAAAACCAAAGCTAATGCCGCTGGCGCCGACATGAAAATTGGTTCGCGCAAATAACCATACCAATATTCCAACGCCAAAATAAATAGCTAGAAATACCCACTTACTGGAACGTGGATAACCCAACAGCATGGCCGTACCCAGCACCAGTATGGGCAATGTGTTAGAAAAAATATGAGTAAAAGAAATGTGTATTAAAGGCGCAAATAGTACCCCCCTTAGGCCATACAGCTCCCCTGGCAAAACGCCGTAATGAAAAAGCTCCAGGCCAAATAGTGCATTGGCGATTTGAATTAACCACAATACAATCACAAACCAGAGCATCGTAAAAAATGCGATGCGAAAATCGGGTGTGGGTCTGTGGCTATCATTGCTAAACGAATTGATTCACAATCTCCTTTAATTCAGACAACTCAGAACGCAGCTCAATCACCTCTTGTTCCAATTGCTGAATCCGTTGCTCGTAGTCCACCGCGGGCGTGGCAGCGGTCGCCGGTGACGCGACCTGGCTCGACGCATGGGGTATTGCGTAATCTGCGTCATCTATATCCTTTTCACCACATAAGTGAATGTATCTGGAATCCCTTTGACCCGACTGCCGGGGAAGTTTTTTAACAAAGGGCCCATGTTTGTGGTTTATCAATTGCTCCAGCGCCGCTTCGACTTCATTCACATCGTTGAAGGCACACAATCGGTTGGTACGAGTGCGCAACTCGCCCGCGCTTTGCGGCCCCCTTAAAAACAGCACACACAATATGCCGCGCTCCTGTGCTGAAAACTGCAGCTCACTGAATTCCGAATTGCAGAACCGATGTTGAAACTTGGCAGTGCGGCCACCAAAGGGCGACTTTTCCACGACATAGTGCTTTTTGGATAATACATCCAATGTTTCCTGAACCTCAGACTCGTCAAATGACACGACGGGATCTCGATTGCTTTTTTGATTACAAGCATTGGTAAGCGCATTTAAAGACAAAGGATATTGATCCGGCGTTGTCGTTTCCTTTTCCAATAAGCAGCCTAAAACACGTAACTCTGCATCGCTCAGTTTTATGTTCAATTTCGTATTCCCTGTCAAAGAAATATAGGTGGAAAAATAGCATACTCATTGTATGTTGAACGGAAATGATACACATATTGTTGCCCAAGCGCCTGCATTTTGGAAATATAGTTGTTAACCATGGGGTGGTTGAAAAATGTACAGATCGGGTGATTAATACCAAGGGAAACCGGGTATTTACCAACGGATCATAAAACATTTGTAGGGCGGAATAGTTTGCGTATTCCGCCAGGCAGACTTAAATCGTAACTCCGTAAGCAACGATAAGCACTGGCTTGAATTCAGCCGGGCAGCTGACAGCGGAAATTGCTCTTACCCGCATTCGTCAAAAATAGAATCAACTTGCGAAAACCGAACCGCATATCGATTTCCACTAAGCTCTTTTGCCTCGCCGTTATAAACAAGACAACTCCTTGTTACTTGAGAGCTTAACTGGTTGAATTGGTCCAGCCCCTTAAAGGCAGATGCAGTATAGGTTGAGGCGGATTTACACTCGATCGCGGTCAAGTTCCTACCCTGTTGAAAAACTATATCCACCTCGTTGCCGGCGCTATCTCGGAAAAAATATAGATTGGCTAATTTCCCCTGGTTATAACGCGCCTTGAGGCATTCAATAACGACCAGATTTTCAAAAATATTTCCCACTAATGGGTCTCGACAAATCTGACTTGGTTTTTCAATGCCTAATAAAAAACATAACAGGCCCACGTCTGTAAAATAGTATTTAGGCGACTTAATCACCCGCTTACCAAAACTTTCAAAATAAGGCGGTAGCTTATATATAATAAACGAAGCCTCTAAAATAGAAAGCCAATGCTTAATCGTTTTGGCATCCACACCAACATCATTGCTTAATGAGTTAAAATTAACTAATTGCCCGATTCGACCGGCTACAAGTTTAATGAACTTCTCAAACAGACTAACGTCCTTGAGATTTATAAGCTGTCGAACATCTCTCTCTACGTAGGTTTGATAATAGTTCGAGTACGCTTGCGTTGGGCGTTGTTTCTGGTCATAAATTCTGGGTAGAAAACCGTGATACACATATTCCTCGAAGTCATCAAAGCCAATGTTTGCATCGTTCAACTCGCAAATCGAGAATGGCAGTAGATGAAGAATTCCCGTGCGCCCCGCCAGAGACTGAGTAATTGCAGCATGCAATTCAAGCTGATGAGATCCTGTCAGAACAAACTCACCATTGCGTTTGTTAGTATCTACAATAGCCTGAATATAGCTTAGTAGTTGCGGTACCCGTTGAATCTCATCAAGCACGACCCGTTCTTCAAATTGTTTCAAAAACGCTTTGGGATCATGACTGGCAAATTCACGATTTTCCGGAATCTCTAAGTTACAGTATTCGTAGCCCGGTAACGACTGAGCCAGCGTGGTCTTGCCTGATTGCCGTGGCCCCAACAAAGTCACTACAGGATATTCTGCAAGCAATTGCTTGAGTTCAGAGCTAATTTTTCGTCCAATCATCATTTGCAAAGAATAGTTTATGTAAAAACGGAGTTCAACTCCGTTTTTACAAGATACTTTCCAGTTATTTAATACTCAATAGAAACAAAGGGATATAACGAACACTTAAAGGTTTGGCGTGGACAGCTGCCTATGTGGATCTCAGTGGCAGTATGCTTGGGTCTATCGTTAGTGTTTTTTGTGCATTATTTGTACAGCTCCCTAAGCCATGTAGAGTTGCTGGAATTTCAGTTAAAATACAACCCACATCATTAAGCCGGCTGGAGCTATACCATGGGAAATTCTCTTTTTGACCAACTGAAAAAAAGTGGTTTGGTGGACAAAGGTAAAGCTCAAAAGGTCAAGCACGATCAATATAAAAACAAAAAAAAGACAGCAAAACGAGGTAAAGCCGAGCCAGTGGATGAAGTAAAGATTCTGGCGGAAAAAGCTCATGCTGAAAAAGTCGAGCGGGACCGGCAGCTAAATCAACAACGAAAAGCGGAAAACGAGCAAAAAGCCATATTAGCTCAGATCAAGCAATTGATCGAAACCAACCGAATCGAAGACCGGGATGGCGATATCGTGTTCAATTTCACAGATGCCAATGTTGTCAAAGGGCTATACGTCTCTGAACAAATCCACAAACATCTGTCCACCGGACGTTTGGCTATAGTGAAGCAGGGGGATCGTTATGAACTGGTTCCGGTTCCGGTGGCTGACAAAATCCGGCAGCGGGATGAAAGTGTTATAATTCACTGTAATCAGGATGAGGAGCCGGAAACGTCTGAGGACGATCCCTATGCGGACTACAAGATCCCGGATGATTTAATGTGGTAAAAAGGAAATTCGGGTCACCCAGCCTGTCACAAATGAGTCTGTCGCTGTGTGATTTCTTCAATCTTGTCCTTAAATTAAGATCTAGTAAAAACCTGCTCGTGACTGAGTGAAGCGCGTACTTCATGAATATTTTTTCATCTGTATGATTGCGGTACAACGTTCACAATTTGCGACCATAGCCACAAAGGATCTTTAGTTTTAAAAGTATTGATTGCAGAACGGGGTAGGGGGTTGACCTCTCCCATAATTAGTTGCACCCTCTTGTAGGGTGGAATAGTTTACGTATTCCGCCAGGCAGACTGAAATTAAAATTTCCGTGAGTAGCAATAAGCACATGCTGATTCCGAGCCAGTCAACTGGAAACTATACAACGCAGCATCCGTGAGTTTTCAGAATAGCGCCAAATCTATTTGCGTAATTTCTTTGAAAAACTATGAAAACTGTCACATATTATCGACTGGTTTTTTTTCAATGTCTTCGGGTGCAAGAATAGAAAAATTTCTGTCCAGTCTGGATTCTTAGTAGACCTGTGTTAGGTGCTATCGACACTGCCACAGAAGTAGAGAGTAGTGGTCTAGTCGTTTTTAACGATTTGTTGCTTCCAGTCCTCATATTGCCTATGTATGTTGATAATCCGTGAGTTGTCTGGTGGATTTGAAACCCAACCACGTAAACTGCCTTTGCGCTCAAGATCAATGGCGTCGCTGCTATCAATAAACGAGACCCAACTATGTTCGTTTGGACGATGAACGAGCCAATCCATTTTGCCGTAAAACAGGTTTTTAACTATCTCAGAGTGAGATTTTTTCACAAATGAAAGAAGTTTATCGTCTTCTTCTTTGGTGTTAAAAATGTACAATAATCCTGCAGCGGCACTGCATTGATGTGCACCTTTTCTGCCCAGTGGGCACTGGTTCTCAATAATCCACAATATATCGATAAAGGCTTGGCCGCGACCTTGTTTCAAAAAAAGATCCAAAGAATTCATGGCGCGTAAATACAGGACATTGCAGGACTTGTCAGATACGCAAGTAGCCAATTCACCTTTGCTGGGGTATTTAGCAGCCACATACGATTTAGTAAATTCAGTGAACGCCGTGTAACTGGATTTAGACGGTCCTGCTTCTGGTTTTGAGCAGGCGGGGTTGGATAGCACCATCAACGTGAGCAAAATAGATAGGCTTCGTATCACTATTTAAAGGTCTCCCAGCGTACAGTAGATGACTGTTTTATACGATCGACAATATCAACGCTTGCTTTTCCTGTATTTATTACTCCGAAATGTACTTTCCCGCTAGCACCTTCTGTTGGTACTCCATACATTGTATTCCATCTTTTAGCAAAAATATTTGTATTGCATCCCAAAAATAAGGAAGGTTTTGGAGTGGCGGAAAACTTTGGGCTGATATGCGGTTTCATATCTCCAACGAGCACCGTATCAGCATCACCCACTATTGCTCTTATGTGAGAATCAAAAAAATTGGCCGGTAGTTTTCGATACAAGAACCACTGATATTCTTTGCTAAAGGTATATCACACGATAATCTGGCTAAGTTCAGAGAGTAATATGAAGCAAGCGACTTGACCTGACCCCTATGCTCAGGCTTGACCCCTATGCTCAGGCTGAATGTGGCGGTCTTCAGAAAACAGAGTGGTGCACTTCCAGGCTGAATGTGGCGACTGGCAAACTCACGATTTTCCGGAATCTCTAAATTACAGTATTCGTAGCCCGGTAACGACTGAGCCAGCGTGGTCTTGCCTGACTGCCTTGGCCCCAACAAAGTCACAACAGGATACTCAGCAAATAGCTGGTCAAGTTCTGAACGAATCTTTCGCTAATCATTCAGAAAGAATATATTTGCAAATACGGAGTTCAACTCCGTATTTGCAATATTCTAATAAAAGTTATTATTAACGATGGGTTATATAGTTTTGATTTCAGCTTCCAGGCAATATGGTAACTTCAGAACCATCCCAGTTTCTGGTGTTCGGGTTTTTGCTCATGGAAAAATATACATTACCATCAATTTCCGAGTGAAATACCATATGCGACTTTCTATTGTGGCCGTTTCTTTCTCGGGATCTCCAAGTGCCAGGAGCAAACCAACCGACTGCTCCCGGAATATGGTTGCGGATATTACCGGCTACAAATTCAAGAGTGATTCGTCGAGCAATTGGGTGAAGATCCTCCCATCTTTTTCGAACGTTTTCCTCTCTGCGTGTCACTCGTTTAATGCTGCATCGATCCGGAACACTCCGGCCGCTGGCTGTGTACTCGGATGTGTAATATTTTCTGCAACCACTCCCGGTTCGGGTCCACTTAGGGCTGATAGGCTGAGAATAGCTGCGAATAAACTTGGTCCAATCCCAAAATTTATATCGCCAAATCCCGGATCGTTGCACCAGTGCCCACAACATAGATCTGGCATCATCTTCAGAGGGTTTTCCCCAGGTTTCTCCGTCAATCATTCGTGCAAACCACAGAACGGATTCCGGTGTGAATTTTTTAATAGTGCCGTCCGAGTAGCGAACCGATCCCAGTTTTACATCAGGGCTGAAGCCGTCGTCCGAACCTTGCGTTGTTGGCTCTGCGCCTTCGATTTGACCACGCATTCTGGCCCAAGTGGTCGGTCCAATTACACCGTCTGCTTCCAGGCCATGCTTTTTCTGCCATTGTGCAACCTGCATAGCGAAGGTTTTTTCCCCTGGAATATATAAAGTAAACCCAAGCAGAAAAGATATTTTTTGTCTCATGGCATCCCAACCCAGGCGCGCCGCGTATTTGCGGTTTTGCGTTATGGCGCGCTCCACATCAAAACTCTCCAGGTTTCCTCCTGCCGGCGTTGGCGTGGGTTCTTGATACGGTTGTTGATAGGGACGTTGAGATTGAGACAAGAGCTGTAATACTGGCATGCTGACGTCAGCTTGGATTTTTCCCCATACTTTTGTAAGTGGGTCATTGGGGCGAAGCTTTGCTCCCTTTTGTGAGGGAAACATATGGTAAAAAATAAGATCCGTCAGGGTATTCTTGTTCAGGCTGCCATCGGCATGCGCTTTTAATACAGCAAAGCTGAGTCGTGCAATATTAAAACCTTTTATACCCAGGCCTGTGAGATGTGAAAGCAGTGATTTGCCCAGGCTGTCACTACCAGTGGTATCCCTGCCAGGGCCGTCTGTAGGTAATGGTTCTGCTGTGCTTGCGCCAATGCCTGCTAAACCAAACTCCTGCAGGAACAGAAGATATTTTGTCGGGTTAAGCACTCGTTCCGGTGGTCTTGATTTGGACTTCCACCATTGATAAGTTTGTTGGGTTCCTTTTGTGTAGGTTTCAAAATGCAGCATTTTGGTGTCGCTGACAAAACCGATGAGTTGTCCAGCGCGCACCGTGGACCCTACCGTCAGTCCTGTTTTCTTTAAGGAATCAGGTGTTACTTCACCGTAATTTACAACTGCGTTGGAATGTTCAATAAGAATCTTGTAAGTTTTTTGTCCGCTTTTTGCTCTATAAAAATATCTCCAATCCCGTATGACGCCATCCTCACAAGCAACCACGGGATCACCGGCGTGTGCATACAGGTCCACTCCCAAATGCCAGCGAGCGCCTTTTTTTCCGTTTCGATTTGCCAGAAATGTTCTACCGTAACTGCGACATGAGCGCTGACGCCCGAGTACGAATTTCCCATCCTCAGCTAGATAAGTGACAACGCGGCCACAAGCGCTGGATGTTCTAATTGGCCAATAACTGCCTAGTGGTGGTTCCTCTGCAAATGGTATGGGACGGTGCTCCGGTATGGGCATTGGTAGTTTGACGCGTTTCATTGGTGGTGGAGCGGGGATTTCATCTTCCTGCGCATCGCTAGACTCATAAAGCCCTTGTTCTGACACAAAGGTGTCAAGCTCGCCGGATTGAGGGCATTCTTCCTCTATCTCGTCGGTACCGGCTTCCATTTCCGCTTCATCTTCAAAATCGTACTCGTCCTGCCAATATTCAGCTTCGTCTTCGTCGTATACCGTGTCTGTGCCATCGCTTGTGCTATAGCCCATCCACTCGCCTTGCAAATACTGATTTTGTTCGTTGAAGAGGTCCTCGGCGTATTGGTCGTCACTATCCATTTCACTTAACATATCCAACTCGCCCAATGCTTCGGAATCAGCGTAAAATTCAGGGGATTCGTATATGGAAGGATTGAGGAAATCTTCCGTATCCGGTGCGTCTTGGGTGTCCAGCATAAGCTTGTCTAAAAACGGAGAAATCAGATCCTCGGCCCATTCTTCGGGGTTCGGGTGTGTTGCAAGGTTCTCTTTTGTTGACATAGGGATTTCCTCAGGAGGTTATCGTTTTAGCCATATCCACCAGCGCGCACGATCATGTGGCGACAACTTTTCGGGACTTTAAGTCATGTCCTGTGGTAATCGACCAATGAGTGATAATCGTACGTATGTCAGCATGAGGTCCTTCGTCTACCGGGGTATACAATGCCGGTACCGCTTGCGGGTCGTTGTAGGTTCCGGTTTCTATTTGAGTCAGTATTCTTGACGCAGCGTCGGCAATATCAAAGAAATTTTTTGAAAAAGCGTGTGCCGGTACGCTGACTCTTTGCGCTATTTTGTGCAAACGTTGTTCTGGACTGGTTCCCTCTGCTCTCAGCGATTTTACGATGGGTGAATCAAACTCCATACTCAGGTGAAACCAGGCAAACATGGACACGAAAAATAGTTCTTCACGGGCTAGGTTGCTGCCCAGTCTTCGTGTTATCAGCATGTCATGAAGCTTTTCAGCCAGGTTGGCGATTTCAGCATTGTCGGTTGGATTGCTACCGCTGCTGTTCTCAACATTGACAATTCCCACCCATACCTGTCGCAGAAACTCTTCAAAGGTCACCACAAATTCATTGTTGGACGCTTTGGCGGGTTCATAGGACACGTCGTCTGATGGCTTGTGATTTAATTCCATGCCAAACATTCGAAAATAGGCATTTCGACGTATGGCGGAAAACTGTGGCCGAATATGACTGTTAAACGAGAAAATACTGTAAGAGGGTGGGTCTTTGTAAAAAAGTTCTTCGGTGTTCCTTAACCAGTTCTCCGCACCGTCTATGGGTACTCCCAACAACTCACCATTACGAAACTGGCGCAGGACTTCTCGAAATATTTCATAGATCCTTGTGTTTTCCACCATGTACGCATAGATCAAATGGTCCCACATCACACAGTTGGGTACACTGATAACGTCGTCCGTACCCGGAACGGTGGAACGGCATATATTGCCTTCATTCGCGGTAAAGCCGTCAAATAGCTTAAGTAAATATCTGGGCAGTCCTGGTAAATTGCTTCGGTGTTCGGGGTGTCCTTGTGGCTTGCTGTCGTCGTGGATTCTAAACTCCCATGCTTGTTCCAGTAGTACCGCCAGCTCAGCGGGGTGAAGCTGAAACAGTTTGGACGCACCGCCAGGAAATGAACCTGCAAATTGTCTAAACATATTGTCCTCCTTAATTTACATTAGACTTTGCTTAAAGTAGTAAGATAATTTCACCTATTCGATGCGATAGTTCATCGCAGGTAAAACCCATTTAGGTTCGTCGATTTCCGGCTTAAGCTGGGTAGGAACACGCAAGGCTTGTTTGATTTTCTTATATTGTCCAATGGCGTTGCCCACATTGGTGCTTTGTTGGTAACTAGCAAGCTCTTTAGGCCGGGATTGACTTTGCATCTCCTGGAACAGAGTAGTCATCAGTTTGAGCAACTGCGCGGTATCGGTCTCCGTCACCGGGGTGGCAGGCGTGGTAGGGTTAGTGGGTGTGGCAGTTGTAGTGAGTTCGGTAGGATTGTAAGCTGTTTCACTTTGGGTCGCACTGTTCGCCTTACTTTCCACTTTGCTCCCTATCGAATCTTCCGCCTGAGCCCTGGCTATTTGCTCCACTTTGTTGACGGGGGTAGTTTTCTTAGATTGGGATTTAGACTTTACTTTTACCGTAGACATGATTTCACTCCTATTAGTAGTCACACAGTTGCAGTTTTCCCTAAACGCAACATCCACGATTCTTGTTGGTTTAGCTCTGTTTCCGGTTCTCGCATCGTGGCGATATTCAGGCCGGAGAGTGCGAGCAGCCGCAGACATTCCGTCCAAAGCCAATGCGTGGACGTGTACAGTGAACCCCCAAGCCTTTGTTCCAGGCGATAAAGTGATTTAGGGCTAACGTCAAGAGGGTTGATTAAATCGGTTAAAGCCCTTCCGTTAAAACATCGCATAGGCGTGAGCAAAATAGTTTCTACTATGGACGGAAGAGCGTTCAGTGAGCGAGTGATAATATGTTTGCTCATAGAATTCTCGTGAGGCAGCGGGTACGTGCTTACCCATGATTTTTCCATATCATCCCAGGGGCCTGCACCGTAAAATCGCCGGCACATACAAATGCCAAGTAGAATTCTGATATAACTAATGGGATGGGGGTCGTCAGGCTTAAACCGAAACACAAAAGAGCTATCACCAGATAGTACGTCGTGCAGGCCTGCAACAGAGGCATAGCCGGTATATGCAAAGGCAATGGCGTCTGCGGCAATTTCACTGGCCCAACTCGCCCAAATCGGTGCAATTTCATAATCCTGAATACTATTTTCCAAAGCCTGGTTCAATTCCTGGTTCCAACCGGTTATATGCGCAATCTGGTGTCCTGACTCATGTATCAAAGCGGTGGGCCGTTCAAAGTTGTGATGTACAATTTTTATGGCGGCCGCAGGACTTTCGGTGTTACCGTCCCAAAGACGTAACCCGGCTTTCAATATGGAGGCACCCAGGCCCTTGTCGATGTAAGTCAGTGTTAAAGGTGTTGGTTTGCCCAGTGGTTCAAGAATATTCGCCATTGCGCGATAGGACAATATGTCACACGCTCCCAACATAGATGCCATCAGAGAATTGGTGCGAGTGCTAATAGCATCCGCATAGAAATCAACCGTGGTCTCTGTGCGCAAATAGCGTTTTCGAAAATCAATCAATTCACGTTGTATGTTCCTAAAGTCATGGTTGCTGCGGCAGCTTTTAAATCGTTCTTGCATACGCGTAGCCCGGTTCTGCAAGCGATCCACAGCACCGTTCAGTGTATCCCATACAGCCACACCCAAATATTTCTCTATGCCAAGAAATGCCTCTTTTGAAATTAGGCGATCAAACTTGCGCAATCGTGCGCTAGCGCCACTCCAGTGCTTTATCTGACGCGATATTTGCAATTTCGATGCAGCTGATAATTCAGTCACTTGCTTTACCTGCAATATTAGTGACGTTGACATCCGGAATTCCTTCTTCCATGTAAGTAGAAGAGGGTATGCCTAGAAGTGCATTTTCTAACTGCTGCAACCCAGGGGAATTGCGTACTGTCATCACAAAAGTAACTCCATCCGCTGAATCTGCGACATTTTCTAAAAACAGATTTTTTTGTTCAATGAGATATTTGTGTAATCCTCGCCCCAGGTTTTCCAAAATCGTGGCGCTAAAATTCCTTCGCTGGATTTGGTTTAAGTACAATAGATTAGCGTTTTGGCGGTTTCGAATATCAATGTTTCCATGAATAATTCTGATTCGATTGCTATAAAAATTTGATAGCAGATAGGCCAGACGTTGTTCCAACAACGCGATAAGCTCGCTGACCACAAGGCCGATAGCTTGGTTCTGCCTTAGTTTAAGCGCCAGATTTTGAGCTAATAGTTCACTGATAAAAAGCGAAGCGCGAAATTGCTTGCGTGGAAAGTCAAAAGTTAAACCAAGATCACTGCTGCAGGTTTTCCTCTTTATTCTGTTGGCGGGTAGCTCAATATAGTAAAATCTCTGACCAATTCCGGTAGTATGTCGGTCTCGCAAATACCTGGGTTCGACCGAGCGACCCAGACCGGGTTCTCCCAGCAAATATTCTGCGGCTTCGTGCGTCAACGGATGTAATTGCGAATACGCTGTATTACCCCAGTTACCCAGGCCGCGAGTGGCGGTTTCCAATCTGCTAAGCTGCGGTAGAGAGGAGCCGGGCATCATTTCATAGAGGTGTATTTTTGCATCAATGTTTTCGCCCGGTTTTAGTCCATATTGCTCTTGTAACAGCTCTGATAAATTCAGTCCGTTGTAGGTAATCACATGGCGTAAGCGGTGAGGTGATAGTTTCTTTTGGTAGATTCTGCTGTATTTTTTGTAAAACTTCCGGCCATGAAGCGGCTGCAGCAACCAGGTCGCTCCATGGCTCTGAGCCTCGCGCAAATTTGGCCTTTGTAAATAGGTTTCTTCGGGTAATATATCCGGCAGGTTTGATGCGGCCGCACTCTCAAAAGCCTCGACAAGATATCCTTCCAATAGGTTCTCATTGTCGATGATATAATCCGGAAGAACAGCGATTTGTCTGACCGCGCTCTCAACAACCGATGCCACAGCTTCCCCGGCCAGTTGAATTGCATCTTGATCTGTTGCTTCTAGATTGATCAGGCGCAAGCCGGCGTTGGTAATCGCTTTGGACAAAGGGTAGGCGTTTTTTTTGCCGACAAATTTTGCGATTAATCGAGCCATTCGTTTGGCGATGAAGTTGACGATTTTTTTCCGCCCAATGAGTTTCATACCGGTTTTTACGATGGGTAATATCGCCGGTATAAATTCCTCCACTAACTTCTCAGGTTCGACTTGCTCATCATCATTTAAAATTTTTTCAACAAATTGTTCCCGAGCCAGATAATAGTTTTCTTCGCTGTCCACAGAGGATTCCGAATCGACATTTATTTCCGCTATTATCAGATCCTGTTGTGCATCAGGTGGTGAAGTCACCAGATTGGCAAGTAGAACGTTAAATTCCATTTGGAATTGATCCACATTGGCGATGCTGTCGTCAGCAGCCAGGTGTTCCTCCAACTCCTTAGTGAGGCCCATTTTTTGCGCCAGGGTTTTCGCTAATGGCCGATATTTTTTCGGTAATTTGTTAATAGCGTACTTAACAATTTTATTGATCCACGGTTTGACAAATTTTGCGACCTTTTTAAGAACAAAGCCAAACGCTTTGCTGGCAAGCTTTTTGGCTTTATTTTTTACAAATCTTGCGCCCTTTTTTAAAGCTTTTTTAATGCTGCCCCAAAAACCCTCAAAACCAGGCGAATAACTTTGTCTCATTTGAAATGAATCGACAAAGTCATCAATTTCCCGGGTAGTCATGGAATCTAAGTCATATTCGGAAAGCTTGATTTCCATATCCGTAAGCAATCCTTCCAACTCCACGGATAAAGGAGCAAAGTGCTCGCTTAGAATCAGCTCTTGTTGATCAGGAAACGCTGATTGGGATATTTGTGATTCGACTAATTCTCTGGCTTCCGCAATCAATTGGAAAACGGATTCATCGAACTGATCGTTATAAAGTTCACTCAGCAATACACTGAATTCTTCAGACTCTGGCGACTCAGGGATACCCAATTGGTTTTCGTATGTGGATGTAAAAGGACTCACGGAGTGCAGAAAGGAAAATACTTCGTTTGTATCGGATAAGCTTTCCGATTCCGTAACCGGAAAGCTGGTGGCATCTAAAAAAGGTGATTTGGGTGCTAAATTATTCATCGACATTTAGAAATCTCCTTTTTCTGTGTTTGGGAAACCTTAGCGGTAAACACTACCGTTCATCGAAACAAGCTGGGTGCGGGCACAATGTACGTTACTCTATTTTCCTCTATTTTCACGACCGCTTATTCCTATTCCTTTAAGATGAAGTCGAACGGATGGCTAACAAGCTAATTAATAGACTCGTTGCGATATAGCTCCTCTGTTTGTTAACTTTTAACTTTAGTCAACCAAGTTAAGTTGTTACCTATTTATAACACTTCATGATTTTCATAGAACTTACAACTGTCGAGGGTAGAGCTGTTCTTTTGGGTAGGTTGTGAGCAAGTAATCCTATTTTGAACCTGCAGCCGGTTTGAATCTGACTACTTCAATTGACTCTATTCACTCTTTTTCGTTTCCACAGAAGAATTAAATTCTCTTTGGGTATGCGGATTTGGTATGAAGAATTCTGAGAGTTATAGTCAAATCTGGTGTACGCGACCATGATCAGGCAGCGCTCCTTTGACGTTTAACTGTTTGTTTCTTTACTCCATCTACAAATCTTACATCGTTAATCACTTCGGCTAAAAGTGAAAACC